>Ga0210398_10000440_pt1 | contig 48237 bp, 59 predicted proteins | sample IncBWC4OmetaG_FD_161047 | JGI IMG/M metagenome (GOLD analysis project Ga0210398, IMG submission 161047) | Forest soil microbial communities from Barre Woods Harvard Forest LTER site, Petersham, Massachusetts, United States - Inc-BW-C-4-O | ecosystem: Environmental > Terrestrial > Soil >...
GTCTTGAACCGTCTGGTTCCAACGCGCTTCGGTCGTCGGGTCGCCAGACACAGAGGCGGCGAACCCGCCTATAGTTGCGCCTACGTCATGGGTGCTGGCGGCTAGCTGTTCGCCTACGTCGCTCCAAGTCGCCGGGGCGGCAGGGAGGCCAGATATCCCGGTTCCTGTCTTGGTGTCGTCAAGCCCACGCGCCGTGTCCTCGTCAAAGCTCGAAAAGCTCGCCGGTAAGGGCGAGTCGTCGAATGACGAGAAGTGTGCTGGTAGGAGGGGATCAGCCATCTTACTCTGCGGGTAACTAGAACGGCGGTGCTTGGGTCTGCTCAGCAGGCGTGCGGCCCTGCCAAGCGGGTATCGACGTGGGTGGTAGACCTGGCTCGCCGTAACCCATCGAACCTAGCACGCCCTTGCGGCTTATCGTGTCAGCGAGGTTCGCTCCCTGTTGACGTGAGTATTGGTAACGCAGATTGCGTAGGTTAGAAAGATCGTTCTGCGGCACCAACATCGAGATATGATTGCCGGTATTGTCCTCCACCGTCACTGCGTAGCGCACTTCGCCATGCTGCGCTGTTGGGCGACCGTTTGCATCAACTGCCTCTGCCGTTGCAGTGAATGGCCCGCCTGTAACGAAGCTCTGGATGGCGGGTCCGACTTGCTCCGGGTCCACACCATGCGAATTGCGCACCGCGTTGTGCCATGCCGTCGCCAGCGTAGCTTGGGTGTTGGCGTCGAACCCCTTCTGCTTGAGGTCGTTCATCGCCGTGACGCGGTTCGTATCCTCGGGTAGATCGGGATTGAATGCCTGCGCCACCATCACGGCAGGATCATAGGTCTTACCCTCACCCGCCAAGCTGTTCATCTCTTGGTCGCTACGGGGCGCACTCCCGGCGAGATTCGATTTGAACACAGCGTTACTCTTGTCAAGCGCGTCCTTCTGTGAGTTGAGTATCGCGTCACGCTTGCTCTGATCCACGGCGCGCTGGGACGTTCGGTCATCTTGCTGCTGAAACGTCTCACGCCGCCCGCGTTCAGCCGCAGCATCACGCGCTTGGTCACGTAGGGTCTGATACTGTTTGTTGCGGATATCCCGGTTGTCTGCGATATCCTTGTTCATCGCGTCTTGGTTCGCCTTAAGCATAGCGTTGTACTGCGCGAGCGGCCCCCTCACGTATTGCTCCATCGCCTGCTGCTGCTCGGGCTTGTTCAGCCCAGTCATATCAGGTTCAGGCGGGCGGGCGTATTCCTGCCCGCCATAGAGGATGTTACCCTGCGGGGTAAAGTAACCCCCTCGTATCCGCGCCGCATCGCTGGCGTTCGCTTGCGCCTCTTGATTGTTAAGCCGTGAAGCGACTTGCTCGAAACTCACGTCTTGCGCGGCTGGCGCAGGAGCGTTCGCGTCTGGCGTAGCGCGTGGCGGAATAGCGGGACCGGCCTGCGTCGGCGCTCCCCCAAGGTCGGAGGGCTGATAAGGCGCGTTGCTGTCCGCCCCAGCAGGGGGAGTAGCGGGTGCCGCCCCGCCACGGCTATCAGGCGACGGTGCCGCCCCTGATGCTGGCCCTGATGCGCTTACGGGTGTAGGAGCGGGAGCGGGGGTCGCAGCGGGTGCCGCCGCAGGAGCGCTGCCGGGACCCGGCAAAGCAGGCGGCGCATTACCCACGCGGGTAACTGGCTGTAGTGGGTTACCCGCTCCCGTCGCCGCCACGCGACCCGCGCTCGCGTTCGCAGCGTCCTCTTTGGCCCGCCCAATCTCGTTGCCTTGGCGCGCTTTCTGCATCTGCGCGAATGTGCTGTCGTATTTGGCGGCTTGGCTTTCCAGCGCATTCCATTGTAGCCTGCCGTCGCGTCCCATCGACGTGGCGCGCTCAAGCACCGCCGCCGCTGAACCCTGCTTCTGCCACAACGCTTCGCCGCTTAGGTTGCTGCCGGTGACAGTGACCGTCTTACCATCCGGGTTAAGCGTCATATGGACTAGGCGTCCATCCGGCACAGCGTCAGATGCTTGGTTGACGTAATCGACTGACTTCTGCAAGTCGCCCTTATACAAAGCGTCTTGCGCCTTGGCGGATAGATTCTGTGAGGTTATCACCGAGTAGTGCAGGATGCTCGCCGCCAACCGTCCTGCCGTCTGGCTGTCGCCTTGGGAGAGAGCGAACTTATAGCCTGCCTCCAAGCCCGCGATGTTGCGGTACGCGCTGGACAACTCGTGGTTCGGGTCCGCCTGATCATTCAGTTCTTCGGCGTCCTTAGGCGTCATATAGGTGGCGCTGTTAGGACCATAGTTGACATGGTTCTGCCGGTTCGTCTGCGTCTGTGCATTTGAGGCCAGCGGGGCCGCTTGCGCGCCGCCCACCAAGCCGAGATGATCGCCAAGCCAATGCAGCCCGTCGCCAATCGCCGCAATCAGTCCCTTCGACGGGTTGCCGTTGCCGTCATGGATTTCCGCCGCAGTTGGATCGGGTGGGGGTGGGTTAACCTTCGCAGCGCCACCGCCCCCGCCGCCCGACGCAGCCGGAGGCTGTAGAAACTCGTTGGGATCAACGTCGCTTGTCGGCTCTCCTACTGAATTATAAGTTGTAGTAGGGGCAGGCGCAGCGGCGGGCGTTGGAGAACTCGCCTCGTCGCGAGCGTCCGCAATATCCATCGTAGTCATAGCGTTCAGCGTATCGTCGCCCACCCCACCGCCATCATCGAACGCCACCACGCCGCCACGAGCCATCGGCAATGAAGGAATTGCCCCAGCGTTGAACGTGGTGGCTGAGTTTTGGGTTATCCCTTTGCCGACTGGCGCACCCGCCCCCGCGTAGGTCGCCGGGTTGTAATAGATCGGCGGGATGGCTTGCTGTCCGCCAAGACCGGGCGGCATACCAGCAGCGGAGGGGCTTACCCCGCCGCCATCGTCGTAGCGATTTACCCGCTGGGTAACTCTCGGGATGGAGCCTCCTTTGCGCGACAGGATCGTGGTGTTGTTCTGATTAGTGCCTGAGATTTGACCCGATGCGTTCTGTTGCAGGAGGTCGTCAGTTCCCACGCTGTAATCAGTGCCGCCCACATTGCTCGTGTTGGCGAACCCCGCGCCCGTCTGCGCGTCCACGTTGGGGTCATAGCTCTTGGCGGTAATGCTGTTGGGCAGGCCCGGTGCGCCTGTGGTTGTCGTCGTGGTTGGGTCGGTGATAGTCGCAGTAGCCGAAGGCGCGACAGTGTTAGCCACGGTCGGCGCAGGCTCAGCAATAGGCGCAGGCGCGGCGGGCGCAGGCGCGGCGGGCCAGATCGCCGCTGGGGTCCCGCTGAGTTGCGCCCATCCAGACCAAGTAGGATTGTTAGCGTTAGCCTTCTCTTGGCCGAGAAGGTTTTGCTGACTCGTAGCCCATGCTTGCTGGTTGGGAGCCATGTCAGCATAGGGCGTGCCAGCCCATCCACCGCCCGCTGTTGGCCCGCTGTAATTAGGACTCATGAGCGATGACGCCGCAGCGCCGCCGCCAGCAGCGAACCGCGTCATCGGACGTGAGGGAATACCGCCGCCATTGGCATAGCGCTTGATGGGTCCGCCCTTGCGCGAGCCGGATATCTGCCCGCTGGCGTTCTGCTTTAACAGGTCATCGCTACCCACTGAGTAATCGGTGCCGCCTGTGTTCGACGTGTTGGAGAACCCTGCGCCGGTCTGTTGGTCCACATTCGGGTCATAGCTTTTCGCCGTAATTGAGTTCGCTAGCTTAGGTGCACCCGTTGTGGTAGTTGTGGTCGGGTCAGTAATAGTCGAGCTAGCGGCAGGCGAAACGATATTGGTCGCAGTCGGCGCAACCGTAGCAGGAGCAGCCGCAGTCGTGGCGGGCGTGGCGGCGGACGCAGACGTATCTGCTGGCGGTTGCCATGTGCCAGCGGTCATCGCAGCATATTGCTGCTGTTGCGCCGGGGTCATCTTTGACCAGTCGGAAGTCAAAGTCTGTCCGCCGACCCCGCCCTGTCCCGGCCCATAGGACGTATAGTACATTGGGTTGGTTTGGGTTAGATCAACTGCCGACATGCCGGGTAGGCCAGTCATAAACTGATCCGCCGCTAGCACGTTGCCTTGTATGACATTGTTGTTTTTTGGTGTCGCTGGCGTATAGGATGGGTATTGCGAGGACACAGGCGCGGCACCGCCTGCCGCGAAACCTAGTCTCGGACGTTCAGGGATCGCGCCGCCCTTAGCCGCACCCATCTGCATACCAAGCGCAACGTCACTCATGTCTGGTGCAGACGCGACATTGCTCCAATCACCGCCGTCATCTTGGCGTGGGTTATCCACCGGGGTAACTGACGGCGCGGCTCTAGCTAGGGGAGGGTTCGGCCCCCATAAATGACTAAGATCGCCAACCGTGATAATAGGCGCTCGGGACGCGCTTGAGTTCGGCACTTCATACCGCACCGTACCAGCGGCGTCCCCAGTATTACCCGCTGGGTTACTCGCGGGTGCCGTCGCGCTTACCGGCTGTGCGTCCTTTGACGGTACATTGGCGGCTGTTGCTGGCGAGCGCGCCGTCAGATCGGGCCGCGCACCCGTATCAACTGCGATAGGGACCGGCTTAGGCCCATACACGCCCTTGGGATCACGCTGGCTACCCGATGCCGTCTCACCGACATAGGGCATGTTGCGGTATTCGCCACCCGCGCCAACGGGCGGCACTGGCATGTTGCGTGTTAAGGGGTTGTCCTCCCCCACCGACGATGGCGTAGGACCGACGTTCGGCGGCGCACCCGTGCGCTGCGGCGGGCCTTGCACTGGCGGAAGGGCTGGGCCTTGCGCCGCATACGAGCGTGGGTCGGGGCTGTCCTCTGGTCGATAGGTCGAGTCCGGGGTGGGGTAGTTTGCTTCTGGTGGCACCGCCTGTTGATCCTGCGCCGGGACGGTTGGCCCCGGTGGGATCGCAGCGATCTTCTCATTCGGCGTAGGTGGTGCTGGCGCTTGTTCTGGCGGGGTCAGAGCGCGCTCGTTGCGCGGCGGCGCGGAGCCGGGACCGGGCGCAGGGCTATCCTGATCCATCTCTTGGGCAGTGCGCGTGTCCGGTGGCGCTCGATGCGCCTCTAGGTCCGCTTTCTGCCTAGCAGCGGCTTCCGCCGATACCGGGCCAGCATCGCCCGCCACTTGATATGAGCCATCGCCCGCCTGTGCTGTCTTAGCAGGTGCAGCTTTCTTGTCGTCGCTCGCAGGCGCAGCTACGGTAGTCGTGTCAGCCTTTGGCGGCTTGCCTTTGTTCGGTCCTTTCGTGGGGGTTGTAGCGCTAGCGGTCTGCGTCGTCGTGGGCTTGCCGCCCAACGCCGCTTGCGCCATACCGTCACGGTTGGCGAAGTTAGCTTGGTTGGGATCGCCACGCTCGAATACGTGGAAGAACTCGTGTGTCGCGTATTGCGGATCGTCGGTTGTCCGCAGTTGATTGAACATCGACGGGTAGTCGCGCTTCGTCTCAGCCATCGCGGCGTCGAGATGCGAACGCCAATCGTTCGGATCAAGACCGTTCTGCGCGATATAGTTTCTGGCGTTGGTCTGGCGTGCGCCAGAACCAGAGCCAGTATCGCGCCACTGAAACATACCCGCAGCAGTGCCTTTGTCACCACCCGGATTGAAGTTGGCGGCAAACTTGCTCTCTTGCCACGCGTTACCGACAACGCCCGCCGCGCCTGCTTTGCTCAGGCCCCATTTGTCCTGTAGGTATTGCGACATTTCTTGGGCGTGTGCTTCGGCCTTCGGCCCGCCTTCATAAGCGCCGCCACCGCCGCCACCCGCGCCACCTTGACCCCACGCCTCCCTGCCGCCTTCGATTGCGTTCGCCAGCCCTGCGCCTTTATTCCCCCGATTGGCGGCGTTTTCTTCAGCCGCGTCCCCGCGCTTCCGATAGTAATCGGCGCGTGCGTCATACAGGTCCTTCGTCATCTTGAGCTTATAGACAGCTAGAATACTGTCCATAAATCCCTTGGCGAACGAGCCGTAATGCTTACCCATAGCCATTATAAGTTACCCTTAGGGTTAGCTAGGCGTACCGAGGAATTGCCCCACCCATTACGTGGCCGTGGACCGGGCGAGATACGAATGTGGGTCTTTGAGGTATCGCATGGGTTGGCTCCCCGCCAATGTCATCCCGGCCAGCAAACCGTTGTTGCTCTTGGCGGGCCTTGTCGATCTGGCTCGCCAGCGCCTTGTGCCCCACCCACGTCGCCACGTCTTTGGGGATCACAAACTCGTTGGCGGTCAGCATCGCCGGAACGTCATCGGTCGCCGCGCCCATACTCGGGCTGGCGTGAACCGGCACCGTCCCCCCGGTAGTCGCCCCCAACGCGACCTGAGGCACGGGGGACATAACCGGCACGGGGGGCATAACCGGAGCAGATGGAATACCCGTCGCTCCCCCTCCCTGCGTCGGCGTAAGCGTCGGGTCCACGCCCCCACCGTAAGCATAACGCTTGATTGCGGGTCCACCGTCCTTATGCAGATACATCAACGCCATCGCGGAGCCAGCGGCGCTACCCAGCCCACCCATTTCCTCCGCGCCAGCCTGCGCGAACTGTGCTTGGCTCTGGTTGTAGCCGTTGACTGCGCCAACATAAGAGTTCATGTTGTTCGCGCCAGCGTTGAACCACTGCGCGGGGTTCGTCATCGCCGTACTGCCGGTCGATAGGTTCTGGTTAGCAGTGTTCGCTGCGCCCGATGCCGATCCTGCCGCCGAATTGGCTGCGCCCGTGCCTGCGCTAGTCAGCCCCTCAGTGGCGTTCACCAATCCTCTGCCGGTGTTTATCGCGCCGCTCTCCAAGCCCATCTGCTGCAAGCGTAGGTTCTGTGCAGCAGTGGTTCCCGCAGCCGCCTCGGCGGCTCCCAACATCGGCTGCGCGCCCGTATACAACGCGGCATAGCGCCCACTCCCCGGATTAATCCCGTAGGAGCGTAGCGTCTCGGCAGCAGAGTTTAACCCGGCTTGGCCCTGTTCCGCCACGTCGGACATGGCCTGTCCGCGTGCTTCCGCGACGGCGCTTGGCGAAGCCCAGTTTTCGGCTTGGTTGACGTAAGACGCTTCAAGGGGTGCGTAAGTGCTCTCGTATTGCGCGTATTGCTGCGCGCTTTCCTCGTTCGACTGTTGCAGCGCTTGCTGTTCGGCGGCGTCCACCGCCATCTGCGCCTGCTCGGACGCATCCATGAGCGGCTGCTCTTGGTTCCAAACCTGTTGCGTCCACTGCAACTGTTGCTCGCCAAGCGCGTACGACTCCTGCGCCGCCTGCGCGGACGCCATTGCCTCCATCATACCTGAGTTGTCGGCAGAGCCTTTGTCGCCGCCCATCAAAGTTACTCCGCGGGTAAGTTATTGTACGCGGGCATAGTGTCAAGCGGGCGTACAATACTTGTTCGATTTTCAGGCGCGTATTCGATAAAGGGCATTTTCATGTCGAGCCACCGGCACTCATCTTTGGTCATGCTCATGAGGTACATGCCGTTCACGTCATCCGCATGGTTGAACACGCCTTCGGCCAGATATTCGATCTTGAACCCCAGCTTGAGGTTGAAGTTGCGCGCCAGATGGTTACGCTCTGGCACCAGCCCAAATATCTTCTTCACCTTGAGTTGCCTAAAGGGGTAATCGAACGCTAGATACATCATCGCTTTTGAGACAGCGCGCTTGTTGAAGCACGCCGTGTGAAGCTGGCATGAGCCGCCGTTGCCCCAGTAATCAGTGTAAAGATTGCCGCCCACCAGCTTGTCGCTCTCGTCATAGGTCGCGATGCAGTGATGGATGCGCGGCACGAACTGGACATGGCAGGCGTTGGCTATCAACTGTATCGCGTGAACGTCGTTGATACGGATCATGCAGGCACCCACGCGCCGTTCTGACGAACATACTTACCGCCGTCCATTGGTGCTTCCTCACACACAGGTTGCCAGCTAATCGCATGCCGCCCATAGGTGTTAGTATCGCTCGGCGCTTCTGCGATACCCGGTCCCGGCGGACCTTGCGGACCCGAGGGACCCTGCGCCCCGACGACGCCCGATGCCTTAAGGTCCTCTTTGGTGACGAACACCTGAGACGCCGACGATGGCGCGAAGTTGGGGCTAGGCGCTTGCGCATTCATCGTGATCATGGTCAACGTCTGGCGCATAGCATCAAGCGTCGCCCGCTGAGACGCAGCGTCGTTACCGGGGGATGGGATCGATGGGTATATACTCTTACCAGCCACGTTACGCCGCCTTTAATTCTTTAACGCTAGATGCGCACTTGAAGAACCGCATGCCGATCTGACCCTCGAATTGGAACTCCCATAGTTCAGCCTTGAAGTCGCCGGGGATCAGCAAGACTTCCCCCGACTTCTGTATCTCCCGCACCACAATCTCATTACTATCCGCGTACACCCGGATAATGAGATACTGGGTGAGCGGGTTAAACGTCTGCGCCTGATCGGTGTTTCTTACCCCGAGGGTAATTGTAACCTCTGGCGGGACTTCAAACAGGATCATGAACGCCTTAAACTGCTGCGGCGCGGTGAACCGAAACTTCTTGGTTTTCCACTGCCAGTTTCTAAGCGTGGTCGCGCCGGGGTTGCCAATGGGCGGGTTCCACTGCATGATCGCGCCGCCCACGTCCAGTACAAATATCTGCCCGGACAGTTCATCGCTGTAACTATTAACGACATTGGCGATGCCGCGCAGGTAGGTAAAAGGCGTGTTCGTGTCGCCGCTATCCATTACAAACCCGGTGTACCCAGCCGCGTCCAACTGAGGGTCCGCGCTCGGAATAGGCGAACCCTTGATGAACGTCGCATAGGACGAGCCATAGCGAGCGGACGACCATTGAGGCGGCAAGAGAGAATAGTGGAACTCTTTCTCGTAAATTTGCTCGGTAACGTTCGTGGTGCCGCCTGAATTGAGCAACTGGATGCCGTTAGGGGACGCATAATACGCCCCCTCGCCAGAAGATACAACAGACCCGCGTGAAATGCATGGCTCATTGGCGGTTATCTTGCCTATCGTCATCGTGTCAGGCGTGACGCCGGTTGCAATAAAGGGACTACCCTCGGTGACGATGTTAAGCGAGGACCCGTTGGCGGTCAGCCCGACGATAGGATAGTCCACCGTCAGTGCGTATTGCGGGGGCCAAGCATGCGGCAAGTAGGCGGCGCTAAACCATACTTCACGCGAGTTGGTGAACCCGGCAGCAATGCCGTTCGCCATCATTACTACGCCTTGAAGCCCCGCAGGAGGCGGGGCATACCCTATCGTGTTCAACACAAGGTTGGCGGTCACCACGGCGTCAGTGGCGCTATCGTGGATCGTCACTGTACCCACTGGGTTAATCGGAACCTCAGTGACTTGGTAATAGGTCGCGTTCCCTGACGAGTCCGTGACCGTGCGATACAATCGATAATGACCCGGATTGAATGGAGCGTTGGTGTTGTAACCAGCCGGGGGAGCCGGGATAACCACGATCCATGTCCCAGTGCCGTCACCAGACGCGACCGTCGCAGGCGAAGGTTGGCTTTCCTCCGAGAAGTCGCTGATGTACGTGTAGACATAAGCCCGCGTCTCGGGCAGACTTGTAAGAAACTGGATCGTATCGCCAGTCTGCACGCCAGCCGCCACCACGCCGTTGCTGAGCGTGACTTGGCCCGCACCATTGTTGACAGCGGTAACCGTCGTGCTGGTTAAGATTTGATTGGCGTTGTCAAACTGGAATGTATCTCCTGCGTTGACCGCTCCCACGAGATTATAGTTGATGGTGACCGTGGTCGCCGTAACGCTGGCGACTGACGAGCCGGGGAACACCACGGCGGGATTGTTCGTGCATTTGACCGACATGCCGGGTACGATATTGTTCGGCGCGGTGCCAGTGCTAGAGAAGTTCAGGACCGTCGTGTTTGCGGCTGAACCTAGCGTTGTGTTCGCCACCAATCTATGGTCGGTCAAATCTATCGCGTACATGCCCACCAAGACGCTGGCAATCGTCCCGGCAGCGAAGAATAGCACCGTCGCGCTCACCGCAGTTGGCGCAGACGTGGTAAGCACGATATAGCTAGGCGGTGGGGTTACGGTGGGCGGCGTCAAAGGCGCGGCGATGCCCAAAGTGTACATGGGCGAACCGCTCTCTAGGCGGGCAAGGGTGTTGTACACCGGACCCGGCGAGGCGACCGGCCACGAGGGATTGTTACCCGCAGAGTCATATTGATCGCTAGGAAAGAAGTAGTATCGATCAAACGTGTCGCCAACCGTAGGGTTACGGATGGTCGCCATGTAGGGATCGGGGAACTCAAGCCACAACGAACCCGTGCTGCTAAAGTCTGGCGGGTTGTCAGCGTTGCGCGGTATCCGGTAGATTTGCTGGGTGTCGGCGTAGACTGCTTGCGCCACCGCAGCCGCCGCCCTGAACCCACGAATTTGCCCACGGTATAGCCAGCAGTTCTCAGCCAACTGCGCGTTGTTATCCGGCAGGAGGATGGGGTCGCGGATAGGGAGCATACCCGCGAAGTCAGCAATCATTACCGTGGGCAAAAAAGTTACTCTATGGGTTAGTTCCGTCGGGGTTGCGGTTACCGCTTCTCTGCTGGTTGGCGCGGCGTCCAGCTTCATGCTCGGCGTCGTTGCGCCGGGAATGCTGCCCCAAGTTCTTTCTCCCCGCCTCCATCTCGGCGCGGGTGTTGTCGCTCAGCCCTTCGGGTTCCGGTTCGTCGGGGGCCATGTTCGGTTGTGGTGCCGCCACGCCGTGGATGTTCACTTGCGTGGTTCGCTGTGGGGGTTGCTGTTGCTGAGCGGGTGGGGGCGGCATACCGGGTCGTGGTGCTTGTGCCATAGGTTTTCTCCTTTTGGGGATTAAGTCTTGGTTCGCTTTATCGGACCATCCATCGGGAAGGCCCCACCGCCTGACTTAACGACGGTGACTTCGAGGTTACCCTCAGGGTAAGTGTCGGGTGCAACAGCAGCCGTTGGCTCGTTACCTTCATCAAGCCATGCCATATATTCCTGACAATCGATGTTATCAGGGTCCATCGGGATGAACGCGCCGTCCTCGTCGCGCTGGATTATGCTGTCGTGAGGTTGGCCCTTCATGTGATCCCAAACTTGCGTATAGGTCATGCTTAAAGCTCCGCGCTAAGATTAAAGAGAACATTCAAAATGACGAGGCCAGCCGCCGTTGCGTTCCCGTTAGCCGTGATGGAAGAATTATTACTTGTTACACTGACCAACGTCCAATTACTGCTATTGGCGGTAGTGAGGTTCACTGTAGTTGGAGCAGCGCGCATCCAAATTGGCGATAACGAGCCGTGGATGAAGGGTTGGCCAGCAACTTGACCGGACCCTGCGCCATAGATTTGCAGTGTCCCCGAGTAATACCGCTGGCAATCGGCCAGAGACTTCGCCAGCGACTGCCGATTAAAGGGCGTTGCTACGCTGCCGATCTCCAGCTTGACGCCAGTGACCAAGAATTGCGCGCCGTTGACAGCGACGATGCTGACCGAGCCGGTCGCGCCATAATAATTCGCGGACGCCCACGCATTTGCGGGGCCTCGATGGGTCGAACCGGAACCAAGATCGAACGCCAAATATGCCGAGCCAGCATTGCCGCTCATCACCCATGTTCCGCCCGTGTCGCCGGGGATCGTGATGACGATCTTCGTCCATGTACTGGCGACAGGGATCGAATAAGTGAACGGATAAGAGCGTGTCTGCGCGTAATTCTGAAGCGCCCCGCTGAATGTGCCGCTCAAACTCGACCAGACTAAAAACGACAACGTGACGGGTTGAGCACTCGCGCTCCCCCACTGGAAGTCAGTAATCTGATCGGCTTCAATCGGCTGTAAAAACCAGAAAACATCCGCCGCCACAGAAGCATAGGCCGACGACGAAATAAAGCTGAGAGCGTAGCCGAACCCAGGCGCAGCCGACGAGACGCGCTGCCACGTTCCCTTCGCGGCTTGCGATCCGCCATATTGCCAGCGATCAGCCGTGTAGATGTTGTTTACCGTACTCGCTGCGCCGTTGTTGCGCTGATCCCACCGCATGTCGCCGTTGATGATCCTGTTGCTGCCAAGCGAATATGACGCCTCAATGAAGTCAACATACTGCTTAGTCGCCGGTTGTAACGGCGCAACCGGGTCACTCTGTAGAGTAATCGGCCCGCTCATCGTGCCGCCCGCCAGCGGCAAGTATGGCACGTTCAACCCGTTCGATGTCCATTTGGTTCCATCCCACGTCCACGTCACGCCTGCGGCGGTAAAAGTCTGACCGACTGTGGGGTTGTTAGGAAAGTCGATCATGATTAAAGCTCCGCGCTCAAGGTAGTGGGAGAAGCAATTACATAACCGGGTCCAGCCGTAGTAACAGTAATCTGCATCCGCAAACTATTTTGATCAACGGTATTAGTTGTCAAAGCCCCTGCATTAGCACTGGCTACGGGGGTATAGGCAACAGTCGGTGTAGCGCGCATTGTAACAAGAAACATAAGTGGAGAATAAACAGTACCACCAGTAAGCCCATAACCAGTACACATAACGTTGTTAAAAGACTGAAAATATCGCTGGCAGTCGGCCAAAGACTTCGCGAGCGACTGCCGGTTGTAAGGCGTTGCTACGCTGCCAATCTCCAGCTTGACGCCGGTCAGGTAGAAGGTCGCGGCGTTGTTCGACACGATGCTGACCGAGCCGGTCGCAGCGACATAATTCGCCGACGCCCACGCATTTGCGGGACCGCTGTAAGTCGTCCCCGTGCCAAGATTAAAGCCAAGGATCAGAGACGCGGCGTTGCCACTCATCACCCACGTTCCGGCCGCCGTATCGCCGGGGATGGTGATATTAATCTTGGTCGCTACGCTCGCGACAGGAATGTTAAAAGTGAACGGATAAGAGCGGGTAAACGCCGCGTTGCGGATCGCGCCGCTATACGTGCCTGCGATAGTCGACCAAACGACAAACGATAGAGTAACCGGCTGCGCGTTCGTCGTGCCCCATTGGAAGTCCGAAATCATGTCAGCTTCGATAAGCTGAAGCAAACCAAAGTTATCCGTCGCGAGAAGCGCGTAAGCTGAATTTGAGAGGAAGTTCCAAGCCAAAGGGAAGCCGAGACCGTTGAAGGCTTGCTGCGACCACGTTCCTTTGTTCGACTGTGTTCCTGAAAAAGACCAACGATCAACCGTATAGCCGCCCGCCGTCCCGCTCGCGACGCCGCGTTGATTGATCCGCATGTCGCCGTTGATAATGCGGTTATCATTCATCGCCACCGGCAGAGAGTCAACATATTGCTTCGGCACTGACTGAAGTGGTGTTGTCGGGTTACCCGGCAGAGTAAGCGGGCCAGTCAGCGTACCTCCAGAGAGCGGCAGATACCCCGAAGCCAACACTGACGCAGCGTTATTCGCCACCACCCACTGCGAAGAATTGGCGTCCACAAACCAGACGTAAAGCTGCCCTCCTATGCTGTCCCACCATAGGGCTCCCGGTTGCGGATTACTAGGCGGGTTGTCGCCCACACTGACCGCGCCGCCGCTTATCGCCCAATTGGCGGGGACAAATGCGCCGGGGCTGGATGGCGCGAGAGCGCGATAAAGCTGCCCATTATAGACGACGAACGCGCCAATCGCATAAGACGACAACGTAGAAAAGAACGGTATCGCGAGCAAGTCCTGCGCCGCAGAGCTTGCGTTAATCACGCCGAACTGATTGTCAGCCCAGTTGACATAAAGCTCCCCCGGCTGACGTCCGGTAGGCCGATTGCCAGCAACGGTGGATCGAAGGGTCTGGACGCGTCCGGTCATGGGTATATACCCTCCTAGAAGGTGCCGCAGTCAATATTGGCGTTGGCAACAGCAGTAGAAATAGCGCTAGCAACCTGAGCAGCCGTCTGATAACTCGCTGGGTTACTCATTGGGTAAAGCGTCGTGTCGGTCGGGTGAACATGGTCGCCCCGTGAATAAGCGGCTGATCCACCCGGCGCAGCAACCCCATTCATGCTTGGCGCAGCATTCGACGCCACCGGCACTGCACTGGCAAGCGCGTAGGGGCCAAGCGCCGCTGTGACTTGCGCCGCTGTCTGGTAACCCGCTGGGTTAGTCGCGGCATATCGCGATGTGTCGGTCGGATGGACATGATCGGCCCGCGCCCAATTCAGCGACGTACCGATGGCGTTCGTGCCGTCCATCAGCGGGAAGCTGATCGAGCCAAGCGGAACTTGTGTCAGCAACGCGTACGGCTGTAGCAAAGTTGTGAGCGTAGCGTCCCAGTCAGTGATATCGGTATGCGCGAGATGCACCCACGCTGCGTTATTACGGGAGTAGGTCGTGCCGTCCTGCGGCGCTTCCGGCAAGCCTGCCCCGCTAGCGGTCGGCACCCACAGACCGTTCTGACGCGCATAAGCAGTGCCATCGTTCGGCGGCTCGGGGATAGGGACCATTCCCCAATTAAACGTATTGGCTGAGTTCGCAACAAGAACTTGCCCCGGCGAACCACCGGGGATTTGCAGCGTTGCAGGACCGTTCGCCAAGATCAATCCGGGTGCGCCAATCGCACCAGTGAAGCTGCCCCCGCGTATAGGCATGTAAAGAGCAAGCGAAGTCGCAAGTAGCCCCGCGCTAACATAGTTCGCCGGATTACTCGCTGGGTAAGCCGCCGACCATGCGCCATTCAACCGTCCGTAAAGTGTGCCGTCGCTTGGCCCATCAGTCAAAAACTGATCTACAAGGATAGCTATCCATGACCGATTATTACGAGCATAAAACTGCCCATCGGGCGGCGCGTCCGCTTGAATAGCATCGGGTTGCCAACCGCCGTTCACCCGAGAGTAAAGTCGGCTATCCCTTGGCGCTTCGGGGATGATCGGCAAGAGAGCAGTCCACGCGTTGCTCCTACGCGCATAATTATTGCCATCGTTCGGCGCGTCAGTCTGGATCGCGTCAGGTTGCCACGTCCCATTAAAGCGCCCAAAGCGAACGCCACCCGGCGCTTCCCCGATATACTGCGGCAGTGGATACCACGCGTTCAAACGGCGTGTGTACATCACTCCATCAGCGGGCGCATCAGACTGAATGATGTCCGGCACCCAATAACCGTTATAACGCGAGTACAACAGATTGCTCGACGGCGCTTCCGCCACCAAATTGGTTGACGCTATTACCTGCCAAAAGAAAGTCACCCCGTCTGTAGCGTACTCGTATAGCGTGCTGCTGTCTGCGCTATACCACTGATCCATGACGTTCGGGTTCGGAGGCGGCTGCGTCCCCCAAAAATAGCGCGCCCCGGTATTAACATAGGTATTCGAGGCGAACGGCGTCTGAGTGTATAGTTGCGGCACCGGGTTGATTGACGCGCGCTCGCAATCAGCAAATGACGGGATGCTGACGGTAAGCACGTCAGTTTGCGCACTCGCGCCGGGGTTAACTGTGATCGAGATATTGTATTGTTGCCCCTCGATGCCGCCGCTCAGCAAAAACGACAACGTGTCGCCAACCAAATCGATTTGTGGATAACTCACAACAAGTTGCGGGTTGCTTGTCACGTCAACAGCGAACGAATAACCCGTTAGGGTAAGCGGTGGGGTAAGCTGGCCGTAATTGATCATCACCAGCGTTTGGTCGGATAGCTCCTTGACCAACGCAAACTTCATCGTCGTATCGGCGACGAACATCACCGAGTCTGTATTGACGACGCCAGAAGGAAGATGAAAGCCCATCTAAAAATTACTCCCCGGCGGTGCGAACCACAGCATGAAGATACGCGAGTCAGCGAATGGCGCTTGGGTAAATTGTATCTGGTTGCCAGCAGCTTGATACTGCGTCACCGGCTCCTGCCATACGCCGTCAACCGACACAAGCAGGGTGTTGGCGACCGTCACCGTAACAGGCCGGGTTGTCGTCGTTAGGGTGAATTGCGTTGTCGTCCCATCAGGGAAAATTGGCGAGATGCTAAGGATGTTCGCCCCCGAGCCGCCTCCCCCGCCGCCCCCTCCTGAGCCGCCCCATAGCTCCCAAAACGTATCCAGTCCGTCACTGACATAATCATAAAGATTGCCGGTTGACGTGTCGTACCAGCGATCAAGTACATTAGGGCCGACCGGGAACGTCGCACTGACAAAGAACCGTGGCGCAGTATTGACGATGATCGAGCCATCGCCGCTCACCACGCCATTACCCACTGGGTAAGCTGCCAAGGGCGCGCAACCGCAATCATCGCCCAATACGTTCACAGTCCAATGAAAACTGTACACCCCGCCTTTATCGCCGCGTACGTTAATCTCCACGTCATATGAACGTCCGGTAATACCCCCTTGTACGTTGAACGTCACAATATCCGTGGGCGTGCCTGAGGTCATCCCGACGATAGGCGGGCCTACCACCAACTGTGGCTCGCCACCCGGCTTCACCCTGATCCAACATCCAACGACATTCACCGTTGGCGACAATTGGGTGAAGTCCACCGTTACGTCGGTAATCTCGTCAACTGACCGACTAAGCGCAGGGAGCCTCCGCGTCCCGTCAGCCACGTAAGTGGGGCGCGAACTGCCTTGGATTGTGCCCGGTATGGGATATGGATAGTTCATTCAGCGCGCCCCAATAGCGAACAGCCCCGCCCCGGAGTTCCACCCACCGGGGAAATTCCAGCGCTGCGAACCATAGGTGAACATACGCCGCACTTCGGTGCGACAAGTGCCAACGCCTTGGTTGTACACCCGCCCGTGATATTGCGACCCCGGCAGGGAGGAATAGGGCTTGCCGGGTTGCAGCATCAGCCGCATGTTGACCCCGCTAGCGAGGGTATTCAGATATTTCTCCATCACCCAATTAGGCGGCTGGGTGAACCCATCCGCGTCGGTGGGATCACATGGCGTCAGCGCCAGCGTGGCGATCCATATCTCGTTGGCGCTGGGGTTGTCGCGTATGCGTAGAATGGGACATTTCTCCCCGGCGTTTAAAAGGACCCCCACACGCTGGGTCCGCATCAACGGGTCCTGAGTTTCCGAGTCCACATTCGGGCCGAGGGTCGTTAAATATTGGGGAGGACACATCGGTAGATATGGTGGAACCAGAAAATCACCCGGCGGTGGGGGCGAGGCAGGACGATCCAGACCCATAAGACGATTAACAACGACATTTTGGCCGGTGCCAACTTGATAGTCATTGGTATTCGCTTGGATATAAATCGGAACTTCAAGCAACCATGAGTCAGTACGCTGAAACCAATCCTTGAGGGTGTTATACATCTCCATGCGAATGACGCCATCCAGCGCGCCGCCGCACGTCATGCGCACCATATCGTTCAAGCGAGCCATGTTGGTGGTTGTCATGCGGCGCTCAACGTGGTTAGGTGCGATTGAAACTTAGCGATGAACCCTTGCGCTCTCGCGTCTTGAGTGTCGGTCACGTCGAGGAACTGCGACCAGCCATTGATAAACCAATCGAGAGTAGACACATACTTGGTGGGAACCGGCACGAGAGTTCCTTTACCGAGGATGTAATTGCCACTCGTATCAGTCGCCACGTCAGCCGTAGTGTATAGGGGCGGGTTGCCGTCATTAGTATCGCCCTTGCTCAAGGGCTGCTGATACTTGAGGTCTAAAAACATATCGGGTCGGATACGGCCCATCTCGCCCACGCCGACGTTCAACGCGATAAGCAGCGTCGTGTCGGGATAGCGATACGGCCACACTGCGTCTTGCAAGCCCAGCCTTGCTATCGCCATATAGTCAGTTACCGTACGATACCGCTGAGCCATAGTTACCCACTGGGTAAGAGCAGTCCCGACGCTCCCCTATGTAATCATGAGGAACGCCGGGACCTAACAGGAGCCAAACGCAACGCCAACAGGCAAACGTTACGTTCCGGCGACCTGTGTGACGATGGCCTGCGCGATAGCCTTGTTGTCCAAGACCTGACGGCCATAGACTTGCAGCCCACGCAGGATTTGGCCGAACGTACGCTCGGAACGGATCGTCTCGACGTTGGTCAGCTGGCTCGCGAACGTAAGACCGTGCGCATGCCCGCCGAAAATCACCCACTCGCCCGCCGCCAGACCAGCGGCAACGCCGTTGGGCAGGAGGTTGGACGCGTAGATGGTGAAGCGGTCAATCTGACCGAACTTGCCATTACGAAGTATACTCACGCTGTCGCCAGATACAAACACTTCGCGCAGTTCCGAACGCTTGATTTGGAACGTAGCCCATGTGGGCATGACGATCCAGCGCCCCGTCTCGGGGATGTTCTGCTCATCGAGCGCCTGCCCAATCCTGAGAAGCACGTCGATGATTTCGACCTGACCAGTCTGCGGGTTGCGGCCTACAGTGGCGATAGGCGTGCCGGTCACACCAAGGTTGATGTTGCCCGAGATGACGCCCGCCGTCAACCCCATGTTGCCGGGGTTGGCTTGGTTCAACAAAAACGTCAACACGTCCGTATCGACAACAATTTTCATCTGCTCGGACGCATCATCCGACCAGAGGCTCATGTTGTTAATGTCGGACTGCTTTTCGATCACGTCGTCAATGATCGCAGCGAAGTATTTGCCTTGATCAATGGTCAGTTCGACGCTCGACCCGGCTGGCCTTTGTAGGGCCAAGTCGCCGTTGACGAGGTAGTTATTGATGATCAGAGTCGGCTTGGTGCGGATTTTCACCCGGTCGCCGTAACTCTTGATTTCGCCCTCGTAGTCGGTGTTGCTGATCGCGGCTAGGACGGTCGCCGCGTAGAACTTTTCGATCAGCTTCCCCGACCAAATCTCAGGGATAAAACCGGCTGCTACATAGTCAGTGGACGTGCTACCACTGGGGTAGATTGGAGGGGTTGTACCACTACCAGCAAGGCCAAGGGCCATTTGAGTTCTCCGTGCGTTTGACTACGATGTGGGATCGGCATCAAACGAGCGGCGAATGCGGCTCGGCCTCGCTCTGTATGGGTGCTAGCGTGTTAGGGCTAGGACACCATCAGCCAGAGATAGATAAACTGCCTAACAAATTACTCTATGGGTAACTATCGGTCCTTTACAATTCTGTTCTCATTACCAGCCTCAAATATCTGGCGCTCAATGGCGGCGGCTTCGGCCTCACGGCCCGCCCACTTACCTTGAGTTTTCTCGGCGTAGAACTGCCTAATCTCTGAAGTCCTGACGATAGGCTTGTCCGCAGGGACTTGCGTATCACCACCCTTCGCCCGACCGGGGGCAGCGAGTTGTCGCAGATCAAATTGCTGCGGGGAGGGAGCGGGATTTCCGGCTCCATTGCCCGCACCATTACCTGCGCCACTGGCTGCGCCATAGGTGGACAAAAAGGCGTTAAAGATATCGATAACCTGACCCGTTGAGTTAGAGTTGTGTGCGCCGTTCAGGAACTCCCGCCGCGTCCGGTGCGAGATAGGATCGACCTGATCGAGCCACTGCGCGAACTGCGGCGAATTGTTAATCGCATCCCACTGCGGCAGGGCGCGCTGCAAGTCGTCGTACATCTTGACTCTAGCGTCAAAAACTACCGTATTTTGAACGCCACCTATTTGCCGCTTAACAGTGTTAAGCTCGCCCGCCAACTGTTGCAGGATCGGCTCATAGACCTCGGCGGCGCGACGGCCAACCACGTCCATAAGCTCTTGCCCGTATTCCGCTACTTCGGCGGGGGTAACGCGGCGACCGGGGGGTGGGGGTGCGACGTTAAATCGCAACCCCGACCCCTCGCCCTGCGGCGCTGCGGTGGTGGGAGGGGGGCTTCCCACTTGCGCCAGCAGCCTTTGTTGGTCGATGAGCGTCTGTTGCAGGCGGCGTTTTTCCTCCTGATCGCGCTCGAACCGACCTTTGAGTGATTTAAACTGATGCTCCCAATCCGCCTCGCCCTGTGGTTGGGCGGGTTGCGGCGCGGCGGGAGGGGTAAATTGCGGCGCTTGTTGCGAAGAAGCGGAACGCGTAGGTTGCGCCTGCACCCGCGTGTCAGCCGGATCGCCAAACTCTGGCGGACGCGGGTTACGCGGATCAAAGTCGCCGGTAATCACCGTGGGGTTGGAACGGGTAGGCGGGATCAGAGGTCGCACAAGCTCGTTGCCGCCGCTGGCGTCGTTCGCCTCTTTGGCAGCTTTGGCCTGCTCGATAAGAGCGTTCGCCCTGTCAGCCTGCGCCTTGACGCCGGGGGGAACCGGCACGGAGGGATCAGGCGCACCGCGCTTGGTTGCCCCGCCTACAGCGTTATGCCCTTGGATCGTTGGTGTATTCATTTTCTGATCTTATCCATTAACGCTTCGATGCCGATAAAGTCGTCCCGAAGTTCCTTCATCTTGCGCCCAAACCCAACCGCGATGGGGGCGTTTTCCACCGTCGATGTAGTAATACGCTCCAACTCAGCTACCGTATACGCCTTAAACGCTTCTACGAATGTCGCCCACTTGGCCGGGTCTACTTTACTCAGGTCAAACGTTGCCCTGATATACTCATTACGAACATCGGCCAAGAGTTACTTCCCAAATCTTACCCACTGGGTAAGTCGTTAGAAGATACGTTTCGGGGTGCTAACGTTGGCGAACGGAGGCCCGCCGTTGATAATATCGTCAACCATGTCCCCGGTGGACGCCTTGCCGTCGTCTTTCTTGCAGTAGTTATTGGTTAGTAGGCGACCAAGCCCCTGACTCACAACTTCCTTCGGGGCGTGATCCCATATCCCCTCAAGCTCGGCGCGCACGTTGCACTCACCGAACTTGCGCTCGGTGCCTGCGTCGGTGTCGCCCCATTCCTTCGAGTCCTTCTTGCGCTCGGCAGGTTTATCCACGAGAGAACTCCTTATCCATCGTAAATCTCCCAATCGTTCGCTAGCAGATCAGCCTGCGAACAGAGCCACGGCACTACGTATCCCTGCGCCGTTTTCATGTCAACATGGGCATGATAATCCACTTGCTTGCCAATCAATTCGGGGCAAGCTTGCCCCATCGGCCTATCTTCCTCGACCGTGAACGTCGAACCCGGTACGAGAAAGATATACATATTCTTGCCGTTCCAACCCTCGCGGGCTACCCGGTCGCCGCTCTGTAAGCGTCTAACTGCCTGCCCAATATCCATCAGGTAATCGCCACAGCATTGGAGGTTACCGGCGTACCATTACCGCCAGCGTTCACGCCATAAATCCGGCAAGAGATATTGTGCGTAGCGTCTGCGGCGACGGTCGTGTATGTCGTCGCTGTCTGCCCTGCAATCACCGCGCCGTCCCGCAGCCATGCCCGCACATAGGACGTGGGCGAGTTGGTCCACGATCCGTTCGTCGTAGTCAGCACTGCGCCATTCACGGCAGTGCCAGCCGGGGTGACGGCGGGAAGAACAGTGTTCGCAGGCGGCGCTGGAATGCTATTGATATGCGCAGCGATTGCGCCCGCCACCGACCCGAAGGCGCTCATATCCAGACTTGTGTATGTCGGCATGCCCAACGCTGTCAGGATACGATTAAACTGCTGCACCCAGTTCGGATGCGTCTCGCCAGCGCTCTTATCCAGCGCCGTAGCGGTTAGCCCAGCCGCCAGTCCCAACTGACGCAGGACAGCGTTTCGCGACCCATAGTCAACGTGGTAGGGGATCGAGACTGGCATTTGGCTTACCCTTTGGGTAACTAAATCGGGTAGACCCGATTTAGTAGTGTGGGATCGCGTAAAAGAACAAACCGGGATCAGTACGGGAACGAACAGGGAAACACCTAGTGGATCATACTTCTAACCAGAAGTCAACCCATTAGGGGCTATTTTTATGACATTTTTTATCCTGATTTTCCCGATTGCCCCGGCGTCATCTTATTGGCGGTCTGTTTGCCGAACATCTTGGTTTTGCCGCCTGACGCAAACTTATCGCCGCCACCGGAGGGTGTTTGGGTATTTTTGCCCGACTGACCGGACTCAGCGTCGCCAGCCTCACCCTTGCCGAACATCTTGCCTGAACCACCCTTGGCGAAGAAGCCGGGGTCCTCTGAGCGCTTTTCAACTTTACCCATGACTATATCTCCTAAATCCTCGAACGGGTCGAACAGTTCTAGCTGCTTACCCATTAGGTTACTTCTCGCGTTTAGCGTGTTCGCGTAAACGCGCACGCAAAAGCTACCCACGACCTTTGTGGATCACGCCTTTGTGACGGGCTTTGGTGTCGCCACCGCCGCCATGAACCGCGCCACCCTTGCGGAACGCTGGTCGCTCAGCGCCCTCGACTTTGGCTTCCTCGCCGCCAACGCCAGTGGGTCCGCCTTTATTGAACCCGCCCGAACCGCCCATGCCCCCCGGAGCGGGAGGCGGCGGGCCTGCCCCACCACCGGGCATTGGCGGCGGCGCTCCTGCGCCCAAACCGGGCGGGCGTACGTTTGCGACTTTCGGGGCCATAGGGGGTGCTCCCATTGCTGCGGCGGGTCCGCCTCTCGGCGCACCCAACCCGCCTCCTGCCATCGGCGTCGGCGGACGCCCTGCCTTAATTCCGCCGCCGCCCATCTTCCTCGATCCCGGTCCTGCCATTGCTCTGTTCCTCGCCATCGTTGTCACTCTCGCCTGCCGGTGGCAGTCCTAGCGTATCCTCCCATTTCCGGCGCAAAATGGGATGCATGTCCTCGATACGTCGCACCGGCACGGTGCTTGGTCTGCCAAGTGCTTCACGCCATGATGCTGGTACGCCGGTCATGGTCCGGTACACCCACAAGTCAATATCATCGAACGCATAGTAGCGCTCGCCTCGGCTCTTGTCGGGGAAGTCGCCAAAGATAACGTACTTTGGGCCAGCGTCGTCGCGGCTGAACATCTCAAACATCTCAGCCCGCGCCATCTTGCCCCAGCGTCGGCGTATGTACTCGATAGCGTCATCGACGTGGATGTAACCGGCAGGGATATTGGGGTCCCACTTCGCTATGAGAGGCTTGCGCGCCTGCGCCCTTGCGCGGCGTTCTTGGTCTTGCTCGCGATCTTGGCGTGGGTTACCCATCGGGTAATGTTCTCCACCATGCATCAATGCGTCGGTCCCCCTTGGTTGACCAAGTTCGTACGCGGTTGCCCGCCTGCGCCCGGTGCGCCGGGGGGCGCGCTCCCTTGCGCCATTTGTGCGGGACCGGGAGCGCCCACATTAGGTGGTGTCTGCGGCGGTCCACCCTGACCGGGAGGCACTGGCGGGCCGCTTGGTGGCGCACCAATGCTCCCATGTCCCGGCTGACCCTGCGCGGCTGCACCCGCTGCCGCTTGCTGTTGCTGCTTGTCCAGATCAGCCTCGGAGGGAACGATGTTCTCGCCCGGTAGGCCAATCTCGGTGGCGACGTTGCGCAACACCTGTGCGCGGCCCTTCGGCCCAATAATCGCCATGTCAATTGGGTTAGCGGTCAGTTGCAAGAACTCAAGCTGACGCGCCCGTTGCGTCTCGCGCTGTTGGGCGACTTGCACGCCAAGCACCCGAACTTTTTCCTCGCCCGTCAGCAATCCGGTCTGATCGGTCATCATCACCATATCGAACAGCGCATTGATGACCGGCTCGATCACGTCGATATCGATGTTCGATGCGACCGTCTGGAGTATCTTGGACGAGTTTTGCATCAACATGCTTAGGCCACTCGCAGTGCGGCCTAAGCCACCAGTAGGCGGACTGCCGGTCATAAACTTCGGGATCGCGCTCGCCTCGTCGGCCATCCCACTAAAAGCCGTGTACACCTGTAGCAACTCGGAGGCGTTGCTGGCGGGGGAGAAGAACTCTACGGCTTTCTCGGTGTTATTTCCAAATGGATCACTCTTAACGTGCCATCGCTTCCACGGATACATATCCTCCCCGTTCTCGCCATCTCCAAGTCGGTCATCATTGACGACGACTTGCGGGCCTGAGCTAATCGAGAGGTTATTAACCATTGCGCGCAGCGTAGCATTAGCCACCGAAGAAACGTCTGCCAGCAAGTCGGGCAGTCCGTTACCGCAAGGGTTACCGGGAGTTTTTTCAAAGCTGGTGATGTAATACTGATGCCGCTTGCGCGGAGATGGGATAAGCTGAACCTTGATAACGTGTCTGCCAATAAGCCAAGCATTGCAGAAGTAATCTCTGAGAGGATCGGGTATCTGCGACGGGTCCATCCCCAAGTCCAACAGGAACCGACCCTGTGCATTCCCTTGGAACTCTAGGCAGGCGATAAGGCCACTCTGATTAAAACGAGGGTCCTCTCGCCCTTCAAGTATTGAACGCTCGCTGTCGGTTTGGTCCCAGTTATCAACCAGACCGCCTCGACCATATTCGTCCAAGACGGCTCTGACTTCATCCGTGAGGAACCCCGGTAAATCCAAGAGTGTGTTAATTTCAGCCCGTGTAAGACGACTACGCTGGATGATGTTTGCATCTTCGATATTCGATACGCCGGGGGTCCAATAAATGTCAAAGGGCGAGACGCGCTCCCAACACAAGATAGGCACGTCCTGCACTATCGGCTTGGCAAGCTGCGGTTGCTTCTGCAACTGCTGCGGGGATTTTTGGGGGGCGAAGGGCGCTGCGCCGTTACCCGCAGGGCTTACCCCTTGGGTAACCCCCCCAGCGCCGACCGGCCCAACGGGAGTTGGGGACAGGGGCGAATTAGCGCCCATCCCCGGTGTACCGGGGGATGGGTTTGGGGAGGGCATGGGCAAGTCGGTTTGTGGATCAGTCGGCAGCGCGCCGCCACCGGGCGCTCCTCCCAATTGCGGACTTGCGCCTGCGCTTAATCCGCCACTAAGAGATGGCGTATTGCTGTTCGCCGGGAATGGGCTTACGTCCTTCGTCCACTTGACTTGCGTCTTAATGCGAACCGTAGGCCCCTTCAAGCAGGCGTACGGGAACATCGGCAGATCGACAAGGAACTCTGCGAGGGCGGTATAGAAATCGCCCATCGCGAGATATTCTTCGAGCTTGTCCTGAGCTATCTTCGTCTGCTCGACCGCCTTGCGCTTCGCTTGGTCGCGAGCGTCTTCCATCATCAGGTCATAGATATCTCTGACGGTGTTTGGATCAGGTAAAGGTGGAGGCGGGGGAGGGGGAGGCAGGCCCGCACCCTGACCGGGAGGCGGTTGTACACCCGGAGGTATAGCACCTGTGTGCGCGCCCTGAGACGGTCCCGAGATGTTGGATGGAATGGAAGCGTCGATAAATGCAGGGTGTTGTCCACTGGCTTGTCCAACAGCATGAGCGGCGGCAGTCCCTATTTGATGCGCGACTTGCGCTTGCATCGCAGCAAAGTGCGCCTGTATCTGGCTGGTGACCGTCTCCCCAATGTGCTGCGCTATCGCCTGCACAACCTCGTCGGGAACGTCGGGATCGCTATCCGGCTCAAGCCCCCAAGGTTTATCAGTTCCTAAGTATACATCTCGCAATAAGCTCGATGTACCACGGCACTTCTGAGCAATGATACGGGCGTAGACGTTCGACCCACCAAATTTTTTTAACTCTTGGATGACGTTCACGTCATACACGCCGTTGAACGCCCTTAAGGACGCCAAGAGCCTGTCGCTCCACCCCCTGCCGGGAGTATCCCGGTGGCGGCGCATGAGCGAGTATTGGTCAGTAACGAACCCGGCTAGGCCAGTGGGCGGGTCGCCCACAAAGGGACTAGCGCTGTTCGGCTTGGCGTAGCTCTGAGCGCGGGTCGCATCCATGACCTGTTGCTGGGCTTGGAGGTCATCCCTGCCCACAACTCTCAAGGCCGGTGCATTCGGTAGCGCCGCCATGCTGTCCTTGACCCGCCTGCCAACGGGTTACCCACGGGGTAACTTGACTTTCGTCCGGTTGTATGCTATATCACAAAAAATGACCCCTGTCAAGAGGTATTTTTTATGGACGGTTTTTTGCCCCCCGGCGAGGAACAACGCCTAAGAGAGCTAGCCAACGGCATCATTCGCGGCATCCAAACGCCCGAGGAAGTGCTGGATATTCTCGGCTTCACGTCGCAGGAATACACCGACCTGACCGAGACGCGCATGTTCCGGCAGATGCTTCGGCAGGCGCAGGACGAATGGGAAGGCGCGAGCAACACCCACAAGCGGATCAAGCTCAGCCGCCGTGAACATCGAGCAGGCTTTACCGCACTTCTACACGGCGATGACCGACCCCAAGGAGCCGCTTAGCTCCAAGGTGAAGGCATTCGAGGTTGTGTCGCGAGTGGCGGGGCTAGGCAACCCGGAGCCGATGGGCGCGGGGGCCGGTCAGTTCTTCAAGCTGGAAATCAATCTTGGCGGCGGCGTTGCGCCGCTAGTGCTGGCGTCAGGAGTCGAGAACGTGACTATCGAGCATGAGACTCAAGAGATGCGAGTGTTCGATGCATCTCCACTCGATAAGGGGGCTTATACGCAAAGCCGCCTGTTTGACTCGCTGCCGCTTGAGGAATTATAATCATTCCTCGTTATCCGGCAGTTTGGTCAACGGGATCGATGAGCCTTGCGTATAACGCTCGTAGTTCAGCCGGAACGCCAGCCCGTTGACGGCGGCGGATAGGCTATGATACCAACCCTCGCCAGCCGACAGGATCGTCTCGGTGGAGCGTCCGCCGTCGCCTTGGGGATCATAGCGCGCTATCGCTATACCTACTGCCTGTATATGCCCCTCTTTCGCTTCCTTTAACGCCTCGCGTAACGCAGTGACGACGCGCTCGTTAGCGTCGGGTTTGATCGGCGTCACGGTCTTTATTTTTGGGCCAGCCATCAAGCTTCTCCTTCTCATTGCGTTTAGCGTGTTCGCGTAAACGCTCACTCAGGATGATTGCCGGGTCCCACCGGCAGGGGAGGCACACGCAAATTAACGCGATCAGCCCTAAAACAAGTCCCCAGTCCATAGCGCGCCCTCACCCACGTAGGGGAACCCATCTCACTATCTCCCATGAATTGCCCCGTGCGTCATGCGAGTCCACACCACCCTGAGCCTCTATCTGCCAACGGTAGCTTTGGTAAGAAAGCGCCGTAGTGATATGGAGCGAGAAGCGGGGCCAGCCCCGGTCGTGGCGGTTAGGGGTTAGACTTACTCCAAGGGTAATTGATGATGTTGTTAGGTCCACGAGCGATCCTCGCGAGCGAGTGGATAGGCGTGACGAGTATACGAAGTCATGTCCAAGCAAGAGAGGATGGGGCTTGGCGCATCGGGCGGCGCGGCTTGAGGGTTTGCACGATCCGGCCCAACACCCATGCGTAAGCTCCCGCGTTCCCCGTCACAAGACATACATATTGTAAGGCGTCCGCCACGTCGCTCCACGGATGCAGCTTCTCGGGAACGTCCTTCACAAATGTTCCCCCCGACTGGTCCACCCTCGTCGCGAACTTGTACTGCCCGTTGAGTGCTGCGACGAGAGTTGGGCAACGAGTTCCGTCAATAAGGATAGCAGGTGCGCCTCCAATATTCCTGACAAAGAAAGCCTCGACGGCTCTGAGCCGGGGATCGAGGTCGTTTGTCGGGGCTGGCTCTGCGGCAAGTCCGCACCCTTTAAGGAGATCGAAACTGTTAAGCTCAAACAGGCTGTCTTTCGACTGACCTGATGGGTCTCCCACCAGACCGATAGGACGCCCTGCGTATCGGGGTTGAAGGAGAGTGGGAATGAGGTTGTTTTTCGCATGCTGCTCAAGCCCCACGTTCTCCCCCGTGGGGCCGCGCCCCGGCACTTCCTCTAAGACCAAGAGACGACCTGAGTGGTCGAGTTGGCATATAAGGGACCACGGCGACCTCCCGAAATCCTGCCCCACCACAAGCATGCGGCTATAGACAGGCTCCAGAGGGACGCGGGACACATGATAATCGTACTTGAAGCTTTCAGCAAACACGGCAGCGCCGCTAGGATCGCGACCAAACTCCGACCACACGTACCTGCGAATGTAATCAGTTGTGCCCACAGAGAGTAATCGATCATAATATCCCCTGCCCTGCTGTATGCGCCTCGGGTCATCTTCCGGCAGGAGTATCGTTTCCGCCGTCTGATTGAGATGGGGCAAGTTCTCGGCTCCCTCGCTCCATTGACCCGTTTTCGGGTCAATGCCGGGATAAGTATGACCCCCCGGTTGATGGAACACTTGCCACTGCGGTGGCGGGTTGACCATGAACCCCGCCCACGGCGTATTCATTATCGGCGCGTTGGTATCCGCCCATATCCCCGACCAACTACAAACGCCTTGGTCATTGTTGGGATATCGCCCGACACGACCGGCAATATCAGAAAGGAGATTTATGTCTGTCTCAATACACTCGTTGACATATGCACCCGTGAGTTGAAGGGACAGAAGCCTCTTAACATCGTCGGGTTCGTCAAGGGGGATAAACGGCCACTCGGAGACAACATCGCCGTATTCGAGATACAAAGTAGACTCGGACACACGCCAATCGGCAATAGAGCCGAACCATCCACGAACATCTTTAAGCACAGTCGCTTTAGCATCTTTGAGGCTTTGACGTATGATCGCGAACCGGGTGTATCGCTTCCCATCTTCGGCAGGGGCCTGCTGCGCCATGCGTCGCGCAGCTTCGACGATACACCCGGTTGTCTTGCCGGAACCAACGGGTCCCCAAATCAGTCGTCCGAACGCTTCGCTTTGAAGGAAAGCGCTAATCGTCGGCGGCGCGTTGTACACCCATTGCTGTCTTATTCCGCCGCTTCTCATTCTCGTGGCTCACATTCGTTCGCTCGCGAGGATCGCTCACTCATGTTCGCAACTTACCCCGTGGGTAACGGCATGGAAATAGGGTCCGTTTTTTAGACGCGGAAAGACCCTGCACGGCGGGGACAGCATCCGATCCGTACAGGGTCCATTCTGCGCAGTGGGCTTGCTTACCAGTGGTTTGTTCAGTCGCTCGCTGACGCGCTCGCTTCCCTCACGCACTGGCTCTCTTGGCAGGGAGCTTACCCACGGGGGTTAAGATAACATCTTTAAGGGGTGTTGTCAAGGGGGATTTAATACTTGACAATTACTTGGGGAATACTGTGAATACTATGTATTATTCCACATTGGGGGGATGGGGATATGTGGGGGTTCAAAAAGATTGCACGGCTACCTAAAGCGCCCGCCCCCGGTCCATGCCTTGGTCCAGATACCCCTACCACTCGACCCCTATGCGCCGTTCAAGTATTGTGTCGATAGGCTAGACTAACCCAACGGGTAACGGGTCAAGGCAATCGACTAGGGGCTTGGACTGCCCCGAGGGTGATCGCACCCGAGTAGTATCGTGGCCTATGTGCAAGGCGGGTCACGGGAAGTCGGGCAGTGTCGGAAAGCGCGGGGGTAATAGCTCGCCACCAAATTGGACAGCGAGGGCAATGGACCTTCGTCCGAGGATAGCGTGAGAACACGGAACACCGTGCGGTAGCGTGAAGGTAGGATGAAAGCGAAGGTTAGGAGTAGCTGATCCACGGGCGAACCTTACCCAAAAGGTGGCCAAGACCTAAAGCTTCGGCTAGCGCTTGCGAATTGCGGCGCTAGCCGTGCTTTCGGGTGAACTTACCCACGCGGGTAAGTTGACTAGAGGGCACATTGACATGAGCACTATCAAGTCTCGACGCAAGCTCCGGCCTATGAAGGTCAAGGGCAAGGTTTACGACCCAATGCCGCGTCACCCCACAACCGTAGCGCGTGTTCGCTCGCGTAACGGCCATGCGTTTGACATTCGCATGACGACTTATATACAAGTCGAAACGCAAGCACGCAAATCCCGCGTGTTGAAGTCCGGCATAAGGAGAATTAGCTACAAATGAACCGCGAACAAGACGAACTGGACCGCTACGACGCGTTGCAGCGCTGGCTTGACGCCCAAATTTGCGTCAAAATAAGCTCATAATACTTAATTCGGCCCCTAAAACGAGCCGAATTATGTATTATAAGTATTATTAGTATTATTCCGAAGTTTTAAGTATGTGAAGTATTGGCTTCGGTTAAATAGAAAACCGCCGGTAAGTCACTGGCAGGAAAAAGGTTTTATTGTATGTATTATAGTATTTAAGTATAATCAATATATAAGGGTCATAAGCCAACTCTAACCGGATAGGGTTAGCTAACCCCATCTAGTTGTAGTCCCGTCATCCCTAACTAGTTAGAGTTATATCTATACCTTATCTAAAAATCGGCAATACTTCCGGTTGTGGGGGTTAAGTCATTGATATCATTAACGAATAACTACGCTGGACTTCCACAATACAACCTAATACTTCGACCCTACAACTTAAACGCGTATTGACAACTACATCTAGTTATGGTTAACTGTATCCGGTTAGAGATAACTCTAACTAGTTGGAGTTAACCATGCCCGGACCCAAACCAAGCGCGCAAATCATCTTTAGTCGTATCCACGTCGAATTGCTGCGCCTTCGCATCCTATGCGAGACAGAGCTACAGCATAACGTGCTGAACAATCTTGAGGCTGTTACCCTAAAGGTAATGCCATTGTGGACTGATCAACCATTAGTTCCACCAAGCAAACGATCAACGCCACGCGAAAAGGATCAAAACTCTTTTGATGCCGAGGAACGTGTGCGTAGGATGTACGGCAAGACGCCGACTTAACCCAAAGGGTAATCATGTGGTTAACGCTCTCATTGTTGTTCGCGCTATGGATGTTCGCGTCCGAACGCGTATAATCAACTTTTCCTGCCGCAAAGTCGGCGGACTTCGTTTCGTCAAGCTTGGCCGGTTCACGTTCATGTTCTGCATCAGTAGGGAGTACAAGCCGCTATGAAGTTTACGCTGCGTCGTCACTACTTGAACGCGCAAGGCTATGATGGCAGTGGATGCTATTATGGCGCTGGCGCTCCACTATATTGGTGGGCGTCCGACGACAAGATCGATGGCGAGTATCGCGATGGATATTTGCGCGCTCGCAATCGCGCCGATGCGAAAGCGCAAGTGCGCAAGCTCTATCCTGCCGCGCAGTTCTACAACTAAGGGCCGCGCCTATAGACCGAGGCGCTATCTCTAACACGGGAGGCAATCATGCAACCCGCTAGCTAAACACTAGCATCAATGCCGTATCGGTAAACCGTCCCGAAAGGCGCGGCCCTAACGGCATTGTTAGTAGTGTTTATTGGGAACACTCGTAACCCATAGGGTAACTATCCATGCGAAAGATTGCTGTTTTGTTCGCGGCTAACGTCGCGATCCTATCCGGTTGCATCTATTTGGAGCAACCCGCTCATGCCGACACAGTTCGGCTAGGCCAGCGGAACTACGCCATTGATGATGGCGACGAGAGTACGAACATGAACGAAGCGCAAGCATTCTGCCAGCGCTTGGGTTACGCGTTCGCTTCGCTTGACTACACGCGTTATGAGCCGTCGCTTGGTCATATGCTGAGCAACCACGACACGACGCGTTTCTATTGCTTGAACAACGGCGAGACGAAGCCGCCGCTCGTCGCCAACGACTACAACATCACCATTCGCAATCGATAATCATTATACAACCCATGCGGGCGTCACCACCTAACCGCCCGCATCAGTTGTGTAAAAGATTGTTGAGAAACCTCTTGACAACCCTCATTTTCTATGCCAAGTTGGCTAGGACGCATGGCTCTGGCGTAACAGAGTGTAAAACAGGAGTAGTGTGAATGGTGAAACGACCGAAGCTCGATAACGTTGGCGAGGAAACCGATCCCGCGAACGAAGTCGAAACCTCATTCGTGCCGGGGGAAGGCGCGGCTAACCCCGAGGGTAACACTCCCGAAGTGGGCGAGGCGGACGTGTCCGAGCAGGACATTGCCGATCAGGAAGCGGCAGGCGTTGTGGCTGACAAGCCGACGCGACCGGCTGCGACACCCAACGCCAGCGCTGGCAATGGGAGCAACAACCCGCGCACTGTGTCGCCCAAGGCGCAGTTCAACAAGCTCAAGAGCGACGCTCAAAAGCTTGGCGCGTTGCATGGCGGCGGCAAGACTTCGATGATCGCGCTCGCGGAAATCGTTGTCGAGGCGGCGCAGGACGGCGCGATCACGCCCGAGCAGACATCGGACGTGTATGACAAGTTCAAGGAAGGCGTGACACGGGCGTCGTCTTACGAGGACGCTGGCGTTGTGCCTGACGAGGCGGCGATGGGCGCGGCTCCGGCCAAGTCAATCGAGCAGCAGTTGTCCAAGCTGCGGCAGTTCGTCTACCTTGGCAACAAGTACGAGAGCGACGCGCTCGACTTGATCCGCAAGGCGCGCAACATGCATATCGAGTTGCTGCGCAATGCGCTCGCCAACTCGGACGCGAAGAAAGGCGTCAAGCCGGGTTCAACCTATAGCGTGCTGGTTGACGTGGCTCGCGCCCAACTCAAGAAGCAAAAGGACGCCGTTGAAGCTGGCAAGAAGCCGGGTGCTACGAAGCACGTTGGCCTTGCGCCGGTCCTGACCGACGACGAACTGCGCGGCTTGATGACGCAGGAAGTCAACGAGCCGGTGGACAAGACCGGCGAGGACAAGCTTCTCGATACCCTTATCTTGGCGAAAGCCACGTACAAGGGCAGCGACAAGCGCAACGCCATCACGAGCGAGGAACTGTCGAACGCCATCGAATGGCTGAGGCAGGCGCTCGCCAAGGCTGCGCCTGAGTTGCTGAGCCAGCACGATGCCGAGGAACTGGCGGCGGCGCAAGCCAAAGAACAGGCCAAGGCTGACGCGGCTGAGCGTGAGCGTCTCAAGGCTGAGAAGGCTGCGCAACCCAAGCCCACCAAGGCTGAGCGGCAAGCTGCGCTTGCTACTCAACCCGCCGCCTGATCTAACCCATCGGGTAACTAACAGCCCGCGCTCTGATCAGCGCGGGCTTTTTATTGCCACCTGTCATGCGCGCAAAACGTGCGTTTGTTTGGTGGCGTACATAGCCGCCTCATATCTACTTGCGGCAGTAGATGCATACCTCACAACGTGAGCTAGGTTCACTCGCTAGACCAGTTCCTTCCAACTGCCGGAACACTGTGACGCGTTTGCAACCAACAATTGCCGGAAGGCCGACCAACGAGAAGTGTCGTTAAACCTGTACTTGGCTACTCATGCCAGACCAGAGCATCTAGGGGCGGATGAAACGCCCCACATTGTCTCTTTGCCGTCGCGTCCCCATTGCCTCAATGGGCGTTAGTCTCCCCACACGCGCTCGCACCTTGGCGCGTGGGCTAACGAAAGCTGGCGGCGATAGGCGGCAGGGAGGGTTTTCTCTCCCTGCCGTTTTTCTCTTACCCTCAGAGTAATGACTATGCCTGCTGAACTTGTATTCTGGCTGAAAGTCGATATCGCTGTTGGCGTGGCTATGCTAGCCGCGACGTTGCTCTTACTCAGGCGATGGTGGTGATGCGAACCATCCGACGCATCGTGCGAGGCGAGGACATGCCATTGTATGGCACGGTCACCCGCATCAAAAAAGGCATGTACGAAGTTGTCATCAAGTTCGTCGCCTCCAAGCGCGTGCTGCATCACGAGCGCATTGGCGCACCCAACGTGACCAGCGTCAAGCTGTTTTTTCGACGCGAGTATCCCACGCTGACGTGGGGCAAGCCCAAGTATCCGAAACCCAAGCAACCGCGTAAGCGCGCTAACCCAAAGGGTAACTAAGATGGACCTGGATAAAGACGACCGTCGCACGCTACTCGAAAACTCGATTGAGCGTGTCATCAACACCGCTCGCGAGGTCGCCTTGCACTCAACTCATGAGAACGCAGGCATGAGCTATGACGACATGGGCTGGTGCAAGCCGGTCATGGTCAAGCTGTGGAATGAGGCGCGCAACGAGGCGTTCATTCAAATGCAGCGCGACAAGGCAAAGGAGGCAGTCTACGAGCAGCTATGGGGCGCACTCAAGCTGCCGCTCGATCAGGCAATCCCTGTCGCCCGCAAGTTTGCCAATGCCGACTTCAACATCGTGTTCGACAAGCGGTTCGTCAAGTGGTGTACAGACAACGCGGCGGCAATCCAAGCTTATGTGAAAGCTAACCCGGAGGGTAACTCATGACGCCCCGCGCTCTGATCGACTACGCCATCAACACCGGCCACTTCTACAACCGCCATGTGCGCTACGCTCGCGAGCGTGCGTCGCAGTCGGTATGGCACCTGTACGTGCGCGCCACCCTGCTGCCGCACTATCGGCGCGAGACGCGTGAGCCATACGAGGGCATGAGCGAAATCGAGATTGGTGTGGTCGCCAACGAGCTTATGTTCTACTACGCCAACCACATAAAGGAGATGGACGCATGACGACGCCCCGGTTCGTAGGCCCATACTGCATCAAGCAACGCAGGCTGGCAAAGATATGGCGGGCGATTGCGCGCCGTCACCTGTCACGTTTGGCGCACGCGCACGTTTGGGCGTATCACGAGAACGATGGCGAGACTGATCCGTAATGGGCAGGCATAAGGCACTCACAACTGTTGAGCGTTCGCCCGAGCGTAAAGCTTGGCTTAACATGCAGCATCGCTGCCGAACGCAAAACCCTAACTATGGCGGTCGCGGTATCACCGTTGATCCGGCATGGAGTACCTATGAGCAGTTTCTCGCTGACATGGGGCGGCGACCATCACCAAAGCATACATTGGATCGTAAAGACAACGATCTAGGTTACTCAAAGGGTAACTGCCGATGGGCAACCCGCAAAGAACAAGCGAACAATCGTCGCATATGGTCTATGGGAAAACATTGGTATATTCAGAAAGACGTGTAAAAGATTTCTGATATGACTAATTGACAACCTCTTACTCTTATGTCATAGTGTGTCATCAACCCCGTTACCCGCTGGGTAACATAACCTCAGAGTATGCCGATGAAACTGAACCAAATCTTGGCGCGGCTTCCCGCCTTGTACTACAGCGCGTTGGAGCCGAAAGGTCCATCGTATTACCTCAAGGGTAAGATCGGACGCGGCAAGACAACCACGTTCGAGCAGTTCCCGAAGATCATGCGCCGCATCGATCCCGAGGGTTCGTATGGGCTGAGCGTAATCAACGGCGCGAACTTCACACTCCAGACTGCGATGGGGTTCATGATCCCACGCGAGGACGCGCAGGGCAATTCGATATCCGTGTTCACTCGCCCGTATTGGTGGTTTACCCAAGAGGGTAAGCCGCTTGAGGCGTACACGGGCGGCATTATCCTCGTTGACGAAGCTGACAAGCTGGGCGGCGACGAGAAGAAGATCGTTGGCGAGGCGGCGCTATCCAAAGTGCTGGGCAACCATCGCTTCCCGCCCGGATGGGTTGTCATGTTCGCTGGCAACTTCATGAACGAGAAGTCCGGTTCGTCACGTGAGCCGCGCCATCTGATCGGCAGACGTATCGAGATTGAAGTCACCGACGATCTTGAAAGCACGCTCGACTACTACCACGAGGTTCGGCTGCTGCCCGAGACGATCCAGTTCGCGGAGGAAAACCCGCAGCTTGTGTTTGAACCCATGCCTGAGGACGAGCGCCCGTGGTGTACGCCACGCGCATTGCATCAGGCCGACACGCACTTGCAAAGCCTCATGCGTTCGTTCGACACCGACAAGATACCGACCGATCCTCTGACGCAGGAGGAAGTGAAGGGCGGCATTGGCATACCCGCCATGACGCAATTCATCAAGACGATCCGCCTTGGGCAAGAGCTATCGAGCTACGAGGACGTGATCGCCAACCCGATGAAAGTTACCCTGCCGGGTAAGCCTGACGCGCAGCGGCTTATGTCCTACAAGATTGCCAGCCGTGTGAGTGTGGCTGACGCTAAGCAGGCATTGCAGTTCATGTCTCGTATGCCGATGGAGCATCAGACGGTGTTCGTCCGCATGGCGATACAGCGGACGTACCAGCTTGCGTTCCAACCGGACTTCGCGGCATGGTGCGGCAGGAATACAGCGCTGATTGCAATCCTCAACCGCTACAAGGTGGAGAACAAGTAACCCAATGGGTAAGCCGCATATCCCCGGCCAATGGATGAAAAGCGAGTGGGATAATCAGGTGAAGCGTATGGTTACTTTATACCAGATGCCTGACGCTCACCTGAACTCGCAACGCCGCCTCAACATCACCGTTCACTTGAACGAAACTCTGAGTAAGGATAAAACCAACATGCGACTTGTATTCAATACCACACTGACCGTGGACGTTGCCGCCCACGACGACGAACTGCGCGCTGCGTTCATCGAGCTTGTCTCGCAGTCCGCTCGCGCCGTGTATGGCCCCGCCGCTATGCTTGCCAAGAGCAAGCCGATCCTCACGATTACAGTCACCGACCGCGAGGGTATGAACGATATCCCTTTGTTCGCCGAAGCGTCCCCGGACGAGGGCTAGCCCTCAGCGTTACGATGGATAGGTTCGGCAAGCCAGAGACGATCTACGAAGTTACACCGTTCGGAGCAATCATCATTCGCGATTGGTTCGACTAACCCATAGAGTAACCGAGATGCCTTTAGCTCAACACGAGACGGAAGCCTCGCCTGTCGCTGGCGAGATTGAACTGTGGCCGCAACTCAAGCTGAGCGCGGCGCACGAGAAGCAATGGTCCGAGTTCAAAGCCTGCATGCTGTGGGCTGTGCCATCGTTCAGCGACATATGGCTGGGCATGATGGTGGATAAGTATTGCGACCATGCGTGGTTCACCGATCAGATCGACACGGCGGCGACCGACGACAAGTATCTGTATATCAACCCCGAATGGTTCTTCAAGCTGACGCTTGACGAGCAGTTGTTCGTCGCTTGCCACGAAGTCGAACATGCGATGTACGGCCACGCTGGCACTGGCTGGATACTGTCGAAGGAAGGCAAGGTGCGCTACAGCGATGGCGTTGTCCTGCCGTATCATGGCGACACCATGAACCGGGCGATGGACTATGTTATCAACGCGCAGCTTGTCGAGGCGAAGATTGGCAAGATGCCAGAACACGGTTGCCTGTGGAACAAGGTCAACGGCGATATGGGCGTGCTTGACGCCTACCGTTTGGTGTACAAGACTTACCCACCGAGTAAGTCGCCGCGCCCCGGCAGCGGCGAGGGCAAAGGTGGCGGCGGCAGCGCACCCGGCACGCCGTTCGATAAGCTGTTGCGCCCCGGTCAAGGCCGAGGCAAGACGGCAAGCAAGGCTGTGTCTGAGCGCTCGCAATCCGAGTGGGATACAACTGTCACGGCTGCGATGGAAGCGGCGAAATTGCGTGGGCAGCTTCCCGCTAATCTCGACCGGGCGTTCACCAAGCGCCTGCAACCCAAGGCTGACTGGCGCGACTTGTTCGCGGTGGCAGTGAGCAGAAAGATCGGCAATGGACGCTATACGTGGGCGACTCTCGATCCTCAGCTTGTGTATCGTGGTATTGGCTCTCCGGGCCGCGTCGCGTTTGGGTGTGATCTGGTGGTTATTGTTATTGATACTTCTGGCAGTATCAATCAGCGCACGTTTGATGTGTTCATGGCGGAAGCTATGGGCTTGATGGAGCAGGCGCGACCGAGGCGTATCATCTTCGTGCAATGCGACACGAAGGTGCAAGAGTGGGTGGAGTTGGAAGGCGCGGCTGATCTGTACGAGTGCAAGCTTAAGATCGGCGGCGGCACAAGCTTCCGCGAGCCGTTCGAGCGCATTGACGAGGAAGGGCTTGAGCCTGACTTGGTGGTGTACCTCACCGACTTGTATGGCGACCAGAACGAGATACCCGAGCCGCCGTATCCCGTAGTGTGGGGCTGCATCACCGATGAGAGCGCTAAGTGGGGCGAGATTGTTCGCGTCCCGCCGCAAGCTGAGGACTTACTCAATGGGTAAAGACGACGACCTGAAAGCGCATCTCGTCAAGCGCGATGCGCTATTCCGCCAACCCAACGCGGCTGACGCGATGGCGTGGTGGAATGAAACCATGAGCAATATCCCGCCGCATGATCCTCTCGTGCCGCTCGCTGCATGCCACAAGGCGCGGCTGCAATGGCTCGACGCCACCGACGATATGCTGGCGCAGAGCAAGCTGTGGTTGGCAGAGAATGGGTTCCGCGCCGACTGGCAAGGTGCTGAGCCGCTGACGCCCGAGCGACGTGACGCAGATCGTATCTCAATCGGCAAGGAGCCGTTGAACAAACGCGAAGCCGACGATGACTTTAACCCTGAGGGTAAATGACGTGGACCCAGTAGTTATAGATAGGCTTGGCAACAATGTACTCATTGAGTGCAACGAATGCCACGATCATTATATCATTGGCTCGCCGCCGATCTATCGGAAGCCGCGAGCATGTCCGCATTGCGGCAAGACGCAAGGGTTCGTTGATCCCATCAACGGGATAACAGTCGAACGCGTGCCCAATGCCGAGTAACCAACCCGTGCCGTTCAGACTGCTACAGATGCCGTGCTGCAACATTCTCATATGCTGGGTGAACCCACGGCGTCCGATGTACTGCCCCGAGTGCGGCATCAGAGTGTTCCATCATTACCCATCGGGTAAGTGGCACAACACCTACTCACCCGCATGGTTGCGGATCGAGGACGACGACAAAGCGTTTCTACCAAGCGAGGTAAGCTCATGAAACTTGATCTTGACGCCGACAACGTGCAGGAAGAAGAACTAACCGTCGCGGAAATACGGGCGATGGACAGCGAGCTTACCGAGAAGATGGAGGGTTGGCTGGACAACGCGCAAGGTGAAGTGTTCACTGAGAAGCACAAGCATTTCTATTTGGTGATTAAGGTCACCGCATAGCTCCCTGCCAAGGGTACTCTACCGGCAGCGGGAACGATGGCACCGGCTAGTTAGTGGCTTACGCCTCCATTGCGTAGGTGCATGGGACTTCAAGACGTGGTTCGGGACTTTGGTAGGGTAGGCATAACCCCCGTGAAACTACGTAAACCATCGACTTCTTTTCTCTTACCCTCAGAGTAACGGTGATGAACCAACACCTAATCAACTACATCGACGCGAAATTGAATAGCGCCGCCAACTTCGTATGCAAGTTCATGCCGGTGGATGTCACCGTTGACAGCGCCTATGAGGCGATGCTGGCGTGCAGCACGATCAGCACCGTGCCGATGATGCTGGCGTTCCGCGAAGCCGTGAGGTATCTCGATCCGCAGGCGAACTTCAAGAGGTTCAACTTCGCGCTGGGCGATGGCCGTGTCGCCAGCATTCAGGCGCGGTTCAACCCGACCAAGACATGGCCTGCGTTCCTAATCCCGAGCGGCAACCTGACGATTAACCCGGAGAGTAAGTTCGCCGCGCTGCTCGACACGCCTATCCGCGTAGCGACCGAGTGGGAGAGCCTGACCTACATATGGGAGCAACTGCGCTCGCCGCAGTATGGACTGGACGTGGCTACATTGGCGTACCTCATGCCGTGGCTGCGCGAGTGCCTCGCCGACTTCGACTTCACCATGATCCCGGTAGAAGCCTCGCGAGTTGAGCGCAAAGCTATTGACAAGGAATTGTCAACTGTCATGAATGATGCGCCCGTGCTATTTTTCCCGCGCATGGGCAAAGCACTGAGCGATACGGCGCGTTCCGGCAAGATACTGTTGAGCCAATACCGCATGATCGACGCGGCGTATTCAGGCGACACGTTGGTGCAGTCGCCCATTACCGTGGAGCGCACGCCATCGCTGCTTGAGCCGTGGCTGAAAGAGCATTTGGCCGAGGCGCTGGACGAGTGGAGCCGCGATAAGGCTGCGCGTACGGCACGGCAGTTGGAGGCAATCATGATAAAAGCCGCTGCCAAGTTCGACAAAGCCAACAAGTCGTAACACTAACCCTGAGGGTAAGTGATGGTAAACGCACAAACAACCGAGCCTGACGAGAACTGGAAAGGCAATACGAAGAACGAACTCATAGCTTTGCTCTGTGAACAGGAAGGCTATGAGAAATGGCGGCAGGTAAATGGCATGTACACCTCTAGCTTGACAAGAAAACAAATAGAGTTAGGCATTAAAAAATTTGGCTTAGAGCGACAATACAGCGATATCGTTAAGAAACACAAACCGCTAGTGACGAAGCGAGTTAAACCACCTCCCGCGCCGCCTACGGCCCCACTGCCGTTTAAGGCAGTGAACAACACCCATGCGAATTTAATGGCGGCATGCGAACTTCTCGCAGAGGCGCTAGGGGAGTGGAAGGCGGCGCAGGCGGCGCTTAGGGAACATAACTCAAAGGGTAAAGTGACATGACGGGGTTCACCTACAAGTCGTATAGCTTTGTGAACAAAGACCCGATGATTGATCAGGTCCGCACGATTATTCAGGATAGCCATATGACGTACAAGGCTATCGCGGAGGCGAGTGGTGTAGGACCACACACGATCAGCAAGTGGCTGGATGGCGCAACCAAGAAACCGCAAGCCGCCACGTTCAACGCGGTGCTGCGCGCCTGCGGCTACAAGCTGAGCATCCGCCCCATTGCCGAGGCTGAGCTTATCGGGCCGACAATCAACATGCGGCACGTAGTGCAAATTGCGAAATACAGAACTAAGAAAGCGAAACGCGCATGACGTGGGCGACCTTCTGGCAGAAGAATAAAGGACTGATCGTCCCCCCTGCCGTCACACTTATAGTGCTGGCGATCTTCTGGCATTGGTTCACCGCGCATGTCACCGTCACCTTCCCAGCCACGGTAGATACGCGCACCGACTGGCAGAAGGAACGCGACTTGTGCGACAAGATGGTGCCGCTGTTGTTGCACAGTACGGACCTGATCGAAGTTACCCGAGCGGGTAATCTGGTGCGCCAAATGAACTGCGGCATAGGGAACAGACTTCCATGACAATTAAATATAAGCTTGGCTTCACTATTGACTCCGAGACGCTTTTCGGTATAATGGCGAAGTTCCTGCCGATACAGGACTTGACCGTGGAAGAACTCGCGCCGATGGAAGATCGCATCAACGCCAAGATGCAAGCGCTGGGCAACGCGCTAGAGGCGAAGCAACTCAAGCCTAAGCGCAAGCAACTCCGCGCCCCGCGTGTGAGCGGCTATGCGATCAACCTCTATGCAGGCGTTAACGCTGTTCTGCTTAAAGCCCTAGAGGATGGGCAGGCGCATGCAATCTCCGACGCCTTTCCGGCTATTCGAGAGGCAGGCTATTCACCCAACGGAATTTACTCCCGCTTGGAGCGATTGGTCAAGCATGGCTACATCGTCAAAATTGTGTCGGGCATGTACAAACTTACCCCCAAGGGTAAGACGGCATGGGGCGAACGACCAGCCGCACCGTTGGAGGTTGAGGACCGGGCATGATTGCAGTACCCGACCGCATGAAGCATCTGGACCGCGACCATCGCGGCTACCCGATCCCATTCGTGGTGTTGCGTGACAATGAGGGCACGCCGCACTTCACGATCAATGACGCGCACAAGACGGCACGCTGCCGTAAGAATGATCTATGTCCGATATGTGGGCATGAACTATTGCGCGGGCGTTGGTTCCTTGGCGGACCCATGTCGGCGTTCCATCCACATGGCGCATACATCGACCCGCCCTTGCATCACGAGTGCATGCGGTTCGCGGTGCAGACATGCCCATACCTGATCAACGCCAAGTACACCAAGCGCCTTGACGACAAGAAACTCGACCGCAGTAAAGTGCCTGACACACTGCTAGTGGTGGACCCGACACTGGACCCGACGCGCCCCAAGATATTCGTCGCTGCTATGGCGGTGGGCCAGTCGTACACCGAGAACGGCTATGTGGTGCCGAAGCATCCATATCGTGGGCTAGAGTTCTGGCGCGACGGCGTGATGGAGCAGAAGTTTGAACGCGACCAAGTACGTGTCGCTATGCTGGCCGCGTTCGAGAAGTTTAAAGCGGCGGGGATGTTAGAGATAAGGGAGTAACCCAATGGGTAAGATGGGGAAGAAGGCTAAGGCGAAGTTGCTTGAGGACGTGTGCCTGCATTGCGGGTTCTTCAAGATGCATGGCGACAAGTGGCCTGACTGGCGACCGGATAAGCACTCAGACGTTGACAATGCAGCGTTCAACGATCTGTGCAAGAGCGCCATCAAGATCACAGCCGAAGTGTTCTCGATGCTTGACGAGGGCGATCAGATGATGTTCATGCGCCAAGTCATGGTGTCGCAGGCTGTGCATGAGGCGACCGAGGGCAAGAATGCCGTGGAGCTTAAAGAAGTTCTGGCGAAGGTCAAGATAGCGCTCAACGGATCAACCAAGCACTAGACATTATGGACGCAGAGCGAAAGGACTTTGCGCTGAGCCTGCTCCCCAAGGAAGCCAAGCTTGCACGACTCGCGTTCGACAAGGGTGCAATAGAGGGGGAAGCAATCGCAGCGTTCACCAAGCTGCGGCAGTCATTGCTTAGTAATGGTGCGTTAGCGTTGAAGGATAATGTTACCCCGAGGGTAAGAAAGCCGCGAGCTAAACCACCGCCGCCACCGCCTCCACCACCGCCCCCACCAAAGCAACCGGGTGATACGCTTATGCCATTCGGCCCAACCATAGGTACACCGATTAAACATCTATCCCGCTACGAGTTGGTGCGTGTCCTACGGTGGTGTGAGCAGAAAGCACCGGAGAAGTTCGACTATCTAATCCGCGATATCTACGCATTCCTCAATCAGAGTTTTACATAAATGCTACGTATATTTGGGGACTTCGAGTCTTACTATGATCGTGTGTACAGCTTGCGCAAGCTAAGCCCGGTCGAGTACATCCTAGACCCACGCTGGGAGACGCTAGCTTGCTCCGTGGCTATCGATCACGAGGACCCCTTTCTCCTGCCGCAAGATGACGTGGCGCGGTTCCTGACGGACATACGCCAGCCCTACGCCTTCATCTCGCACAATGCCCTGTTTGACGCCTGCATCCTCGCCTATCGCTACGGCATCCACCCGCCCGCCCTCATGTGTACGCTCAGCCTAGCCCGAGCGACGATCTACCACCAGATACCCAACGGGCGGCTCAGCCTCAAGAATTTACTTAAGTACCTTGGACTAGGCGTGAAGGGCGAGTTTATTCAACAAATGGCAGGTGTACATTGGGCGGACTTGGTTGCTGACCCCGGCAAGATGATGCTGTTTACGGCGTACGCACACAACGACTCGACCGGGTGCCGTGACATATTCTTCAAGCTGCGCGAGTATCTGCCCAACATGGAAGCTATCGTCATGGACCGGGTTATCCGCATGGCGACCTCCCCGATGCTACAGGTGGACATAGGCGCGCTGACCACCTACCGGCAGGCGGTGCGGGAAAAGAAAGGCGTCTTACTCTCTAGGGTAACTCTGACCGACCCCGGCATGCTGGCGAGCAACGTCAAGTTCGCTAGCCTGTTGATGGCGTTCGGGGTTGACCCGCCAATGAAGATTAGCCCCAGTGACCCCGAGGGAAAGAAACTCACCTATGCCTTCGCTAAAACAGACACGGCGTTCACCGACTTGTTGGAACATGATGATCCAATGGTTCAAGCGCTGGTGGCGGCGCGGCTAGGCACCAAGACGACGATAGAAGAAACGCGCTCGTCGCGGTTCATCTCGATAGGCATGGCGTGCCACGCCCACTTGGGCATGCCTTACATGCCAGTGCCGCTCAAGTACGGCGGCGCGCACACGCACAGGTACTCAGGCGACTGGCTGCTGAACATGCAGAACCTAAGCGCCCGCAAGAGCAAAGAGATACGAAGGTGTCTATACGCCCCCGAGGGCTACACGATTGTGGCGGTAGACGCGGCGCAGATCGAGGCGCGCATCGTTGCGTGGTTGGCGGATCAGACCGACTTGCTTGATATGTACGTGGCAGGCGAGGATACATACATAGCCTTTGCTGCCGATATCTTTGGGCTTGATCTTACCCAAGTGGGTAAGGTGCATCGGTTCGTGGGCAAGACCTGTATCTTGGGGCTTGGCTTCGGCATGTCGGCAAGGAAGCTTTTGTTTTCTATCCGCACGCTGTCACGCGAGCAGGGTATCGACCTTGGGTTTGAACTGACGTTGGAAATGTGTTCCACGTGGGTGTTCAAATACCGGCAGCGGTTCCACTACATCCAGAAGCTATGGGGCGACCTGAACAACCTTATCGTGCTGATGGCGCGAGGGCAGGCGGATGGCTATCAGATTGGGCCGTGCGTGGTTGAGGGTACAACTGTCATGTTACCCAGCGGGTTACGGCTGTTCTACGACAATCTGCGGTTTGAAGTCGGCACCGATGGGCGCGGCAATTACGTCTACGATCAGGCGCAGTTCACGAAGCGCATCTATGGCGCGAAGCTGTTGGAGAACATCGATCAGGGGCTTGACCGGCAGCATGTGGTCGAGGCGGGGCTGCGCACTGAGATGCGCGCAAGAGCGCAAGGCATACCAGACCCACGAGTGCTGTTAAACATTCACGACGAAAACGTGCATTGCGTGCCAGACGAGTACGCGGAGACATTGGCGGGGATAGCCTTGCAAGAGATGGCGAGGAACACCCAGTGGTCAACTGGACTGCCCCTCGCCGCCGAAGTTAAGCTAGGCAAGAACCTAGCAGATATGGTCAAGTGGGAGCCAGTGTGATTATATATCACACTTTTATAGTGAACACTGTTATAATTTATACAACTGGTGGTTGAGTGAAATACAACTTCTAGTCTACTTGACACTTTATTACAAATGATGTACACTCTAGCGCGGTCAGTAACCCTATATAGGTGGAATGAAATGGTTGAGTTTATGACCGTCGAGAAACATAACCCTACCCCTGCCGATGAAAAGACGCTTATCCATGCGTTCGGCGTGTCACCGATGGAGGCTCGATTTATGCAGGCTATGCTTAACACGACCGGATGGGTGGGCGAGGAAGAACTACCCGAGGTTAAATACAGCGTTCGTCAAGTCATCTACACGTTGCGCAAAAAGCTTGAGCCTCGTAAGATTTGGGTGATTAACGATGGTAATGGACGCTATTCGATCCCGCCTACGTGTAAAGAGATCATCAGACGGACAATCGAAGCCGCCTTACCCACGGGGTAACGACATGACGATAGGCGATCTCCCCAGTAACCTTAACTTGCTGCTTGCTCAAGTGCCGGATATGTGGCAGCACGTCAACAAGGACGAAGCGCAAGCAGAGTTGATGCGCCAACTGGCGGGCGTGCAGATGCAGAGTAACGCGAACGCACAGGCGCAGCAGGCACAAGTCTGGAAGCCGCCCAATGGTCCAGTGGGGGCAACGAAAGGGCCAGACCTAGCCGCACGCGCCCGCGAGATGTTCCTTAAGCGCATGGGCGGGATACGCGCCGAGTTGAAAGTGGCTTCGGATGACTTTCTCGCCTGCCATGTCTGGAATGATCAGGTGTATGTGTTCTATTGTTTCGGCGGCAGACATGGGGTGACGCTAGAACCTATCGATCTGTTTCCGAGCGATCAGTTGATCACTCAGTTTAGATTGGTGCTGACATGAGATGCCCCAACTGCCACGGCACAGGCGTCCATGCCGACAGCGCCGATGGTCGATGGGTGTGCGTTCATTGCGACGAGTGTAAAGGCAGTGGGATCACGCACTGTTGCGACGGACTTACTCAAGGGGTAATTGAAATGGCTACATTGCTGACTAGAGTTGACTACGACGATGCGCCTGAACCGGGTTGGTATATCTACCAGTACGATACAGCGGAGGATATGCTGGCGAAACGGCCAATGAACACATTGGGGCCATACAGCACGCAAGCCGAAGCAACGCGCTTGGTTGCCGACATGACTTCGCAGATGATTATAAACTATTCAAGCAAGAGACAGCCACATGATCCAGTCAGCGACCAAGCCCCAGCCTTCGACGCCGGTATCCCAACCGACAACGAAATCGACGCCGATTAAGAACTTTAGTTGGTCGTACAGCAAGCTTAAGAACTACGAGACTTGTCCGCGCCGCTACAAGGCGATTGACGTGGACAAGAGCATCGAACAACCGCGCAGCGATGCATTGGAGAGAGGGGACGAGTTACACGAGGCAATGAAGAACCGGGTGCAAGGCACGACACCACTTCCTCCACATTTGATCTATATGGAACATTGGGCAGAGAAGTTAACCCGCGTCTTGCACCCGTTCCAAATCATCCAGTGCGAGCTTAAAATGTCGAATGACCGTCAGGGTAACCCAACGGGTTATTTTGATAAGCGTACTTGGTTCCGCAGCAAGATCGATTACTTTCGGCTCATGCCGACCGGCAAGGATAACCAAGACTTCGGGCATGTGGTTGACTACAAGACCGGTAAGCCGCCGCGCATATGGGACGGCACACAACTGATGCTGAACGCGTGGCAGATATTCCAGTCGTACAAGTCAGTGTCGAGCCTGCGCGTTGACTATCTGTGGACTGAGTACAACGACACGTCGCATGAGACATACAACCGCGAGGAAATCCCCCAGCTTATGGCTGAGGTATTGCCACGGGTGAGCGCGCTAGAGGAAGCGCATAAGACAGACAATTTCCCGCCTAGACCGTGCGGGCTGTGTCAAGAATACTGCGACGTTACGTCATGTGAACACTGGGGCAAGAGGCCGAAGCGATGAATGGCGAACCAGCAATGTTAGTCTGTACGCGTCTGGCAGACATGACGCAGGTGCACCCGGATCAGGGGTGGGAGTTATGCTCCAAGTGCCAGCGCACGGTTGGCGTTTACCCAACGGGTAAGCGAGCGATAGAGCGTTGGCCGCATATGAAAATCCTCTGTGTGGAATGCGCCAACCTGAGCGCGCTTGATCCTGAGGATGAAATCTATGCTGCCGGTTCGGCGGATGAAATCCTCAAAGAGCACAACGAGAGCAAGCCAGTGGGGAGAGCATGACCCCGGAAGGTCGCGTCAAGAAAAACATCTCGCGCATACTCGCGTCGTTCCCGTTCGTCTATTCTTTCATGCCGGTGCAGTATGGCAGGGGCGCGGCAGGGATAGACTACCACTGTGTGGCAGGCAAGTATTATCAGGTCGGGTTCCTTGTTGAGATGGTCCCGGTGGCGTTCTTCATCGAGGCGAAAAAACCCGGCGATGGTCCGACACCACGGCAGGAGAACTTTGCCAATGAGCGCAAGGAGAAACAGAACGCGATTACGTTCGTCATAGACGAGGACCCGAGCATAGGCAAGGGCAATGGGTTGGATAAGCTGACTGAGTGGTTAGAGGAAATCGAGAAGAACAATGAACGTATCCGCCCAGCCTTTACCCGCTAGGGTAACTCCCGATCAAGCGGGTTGGTTGATGCTGAACACGGCCAAGCTGCAAGTCGCGGCGGGCTACCAGTTCCCGCCTGAGGCGTTTCAGGTGCAGAAGTGGACAACCGCTCTGTTCATTGAGAACCCGCGTGGGTACTGCCTCAACGAGCTAGGCACGGGCAAGACGCGGAGTATTCTGTTTGCGTTCGATGCGCTCAAGCAAGCTGGCATGGTGCAACGGATGATCGTGCTATGCCCGCTCACTGCCATGAGACGCACATGGTATCGCGAAGTGCTGCTATACTTCCCGCATCTCAAGGCGACGATCCTGCATGGAAGCAACAGAGAGGCGCGCTCACGCAAGCTGTTTGAGAAAGTGGATATCTACATTATCAATCATGATGGGCTTGAAGTGCTACAAGAGAGCCTGATGCAGCGCGACGATATCGACTGCGTATGCGTTGACGAGATTGGCGGCTACCGCAACGGGCGGGCTGAAAAAACCAAACTCCTGCGCCAGTATGTCGCGCCGAAGGATTACGTATGGGGGTTGACCGGCTCACCTATCCCTCGTGCTGTGACGGACGTGTGGGGGCCATGCTCATGCCTCACGCCCCATACGGTGCCGAAGTTCTTTACCATCTTCCGCGACCAGTTGATGCTCAAGAAAGGGCCGTTCAGATGGGAGGCCAAGCCGGGTGCGGAGGAACGGGCTGTTTCGTGCATGCAACCGAGCGTGCGCTTCAAGCTAAGCGACGTGACGGAGTTACCCGAACGGGTAATCAAATACTACCAAGCGGACTTGACGAGTAAGCAGAAATACGTATACGAGGCGATGCGCAAGCAGAGCATAGCGTTGGTGGGGGCGCACAAGATCGATGCGCTGAATGCTGGCGCAGTGCTGTCAAAACTCATGCAGATCGCTATTGGGTATGTCTATACTCGTGACGGTAAGACGGTCCATATGGATAACACGCCACGCTTGCAGTTGATCCTAGACCTGATCGATAGCACGCAGCGCAAGGTGCTGTTGTTTGCGCCGTTCAAGTCGGCAGTGGCGGCGTTTAGCGCATTCCTCAAGACGAACAAGATCGACCATGCCGTGGTGACTGGCGAGACGACGCTCAAGAGACGAGACGAGATATTCGGCGACTTTCAGGACACCGGCAGGTATAAGGTGATTGCCGCGCACCCCGGCTGCATGTCGCACTCTCTGACGCTGACCAAGGCGAACACGACGATATGGGCTGGACCTGTCACGAGTTTAGAGACGTTCCAACAAGCCAAC
>Ga0210398_10000441_pt1 | contig 48136 bp, 43 predicted proteins | sample IncBWC4OmetaG_FD_161047 | JGI IMG/M metagenome (GOLD analysis project Ga0210398, IMG submission 161047) | Forest soil microbial communities from Barre Woods Harvard Forest LTER site, Petersham, Massachusetts, United States - Inc-BW-C-4-O | ecosystem: Environmental > Terrestrial > Soil >...
CAAACACTACAGCACGGGAATGCAAATGCGTCTGGCGTTTGCGGTGGCCGCGCACCTGGAGCCGGAAATTTTGCTGGTGGACGAGGTGCTTGCGGTCGGCGATATCGAATTCCAGAAAAAGTGCCTGGGCAAAATGCAGGACATATCGAAGAGCGGCCGGACGATTGTTCTTGTCAGCCATCAGATGAATCAAATTCGCCGCCTCTGCGAGCGCGTAATCTGGGTTGACGCCGGACAGCTCTGCAAAGACGGCGACGCTGAAATGGTCATAAGCGCTTACGAGCAATCCTCCATGTCCGCCGGCAGCCGCGGAAGTATAGCCCCTGCATCGCGTGAAGGTGTAGTTTTCATTGGATGGGAGGTTGAGGAGCCGCGAGGGGGAGGAGAGCACGCAGTGGCTTCCGGCCATGAGCGGGTCTCAATAAAAATTCGTCTTCTGACGGACCAGACGATTCGCCACGGGCGCGTCGCGACGCTAATTTACGACGCTCGTGGATTTCTGCTTGCCGGCTGGTCGTTTGATGAACTGCGCCTGGAGCCTGGTGAACATGAGATTTCGCTTTCGTTCTCAAGTTTGCCTTTGCGGCCCGGAGCTTACAGTCTGTACTTCAGCATTCACGACGATCATCAGCATAACAACAACTGGACACTCGTCCCGGCGCTCGTCATTGAGGGCGAGCCGGTGACACACTTCATGGACGAATGGGCTGGAGTACTGAACATTCCATGCTTGCTCGCTTCGAAAAAGGTCGAATCGAATGCCCGAAGCCTCACATAGCTCGCCCTCCCTTGAGGTTACACGGCGCAAGTCTCGCGATTGTCGACCAGCCAGCGTGCGTGATTGGCTAGCCGCGCACGCCCGGGTGCGATTTGGACGGCTTAATAAGTTTGCTGCCGTTCGTGCGGCTCGAGACGTGCTGGTTCGTTTCATGGCTCGCGATGGGACGGGTATACTTTTTTTGACTCCGTACGGATTCCAGATTTTACTGCCGGCTACGTACACGAACTTCGTCATGATGGCTCTCGACGGAATACTATTCCATTTGCCTCTTTTAGAATTGGCTAGGCGAGCTATCCGTCCTGGTGATGTCGTTGTCGACGGCGGCAGCAATATAGGTTTCTTCGCGCTGTTCGCTGCGGGTTTGCTTGGAGAAAATGGCTGCGTATTCGCCTTTGAGCCCGATCCGGAAACGTTTCTCCTGCTCAGACGCAATGTAGAACGGAATGGCATGACGGGCATGGTTCAGCTGGAGGAAAAAGCCCTTGCGGATGCGAACCGGTCATTTGACTTTTCAGTTGCCGTTCAGGAACCGATGCTTAGCAGCCTTGTCGCGATCGGGGATCATGATAGCCGGGCAATCTGTGTTCAGGGCGTACGCTTGGACGATTACTTGCGTTTGAATGGCAAGAGGAAAGTGGATGTAATCAAACTCGATCTCGAAGGTGGTGAACCATCGGCCCTTGACGGCATGTCCTCGACTCTAGCCACCGCTAGGTTGATCATTTTTGAAGTAAACGAATCGCAACTGGAGAAGGTGGGCGTTGACCCTGTAACACTCGTGGTTCGAACCATTCAGAGAGGGGCTTTCGACACCGTTTTGTTTATTGACGTACAAACGGATCGGATCTGTGGCTGGGAGCCCGAGAAATTCAGGGCGGCTCTTCACGAATACAAGTGTGTTAACGTTTTGTGTGCTAAAGCGGGAGTCATTTGAAGTGTCCGGGAACGAATTCTTTCCTTTCTCGGGCTGTCGCTCGGGCAGAGGTTGAGTGCGATGCGCGAATCAACGAATAGTGCCAATTTGATGGCGACTGAACGTGCGCCTGCCTTGGAGTGCTGGCCTGCCACTGCCCGGGACTGGTTTATCTCACAGTGTGGAGTACGATTCGGCCGGATAGACAATTTCGCGCCGCTCAGGAAGACTCGTAGGGCATTTCTTTCTCTTGTAGGTCGCGACCATGCCGCCGTGCGGTATCGAACTGCCTATGGATTCGAAATCCTGCTTCCTGCTTGGGACTCGGGTATTGTGATCGCAGCATCGAACGGACGGATTCTGCATCCCCGTTTGACGGAAATCTTCAGAGCTGTGATTCAGCCCGGCGATACGTTCGTCGATGGCGGCGCGAACATGGGATTCTATTCCCTGTTGGCGGCCAGGGCGCTTAAGGGCAACGGCCGTGTTGTATCGTTCGAACCCGACCCGCGAAACATCCCAATCCTGCATTCCAATATAGAGATCAACGGTTTAGAAGCCCTAATCCGAATCGAGCCAAACGCGCTGAGCGACAGAGAGTGTGAATTGGATTTCTGGGGAGCTCCGGAGAATACCTGGGGAGGCAGCCTCGTCGAACTGCCAGGTGCAGAGAGCAAGCGATATAGGGTATCCGCCACAACGCTCGACCAATATGTTAGCTCCACGAATCTAGAGTCCGTCGACATAATCAAGCTCGATATCGAGGGTGCTGAACCCTTGGCCCTCCGAGGCATGCGGCAAGCCCTCCGAACTGCCAGAATGGTGGTCTATGAGATTAACAAGCCTCGTCTCGATCAGTTAAATATTCAACCGCTGGATTTAATCAAACAAACAAACGAGCTAGGCCGGTTTGAAATCACGCTAGTTAGCGACGAACTGAGCGACGAAATTGTGACATTGGGCGATGCACGGTCCAGGGAAATCTTGAATAGGCAAGGATGGGCGAACGTCGTTTCCGGAAAGGGTGGTGCAGCGATCCGCTTACGCGAGATGCTCGGAACATGAATACGCGGATAGGCCATCTGCCTAAGCGGTTTCTCATCCTGACTTGGGATCTCAAGAGCCTGACAAAACTAGGCACAAGATGATTGACCCCCAGAAAAACCTCCCTTCCGTATCCGTTGTGGTGCCGACTCGGGGCCGGCCCGAATTTCTTCGGAATTGTCTCGAAAGCCTCATCAGGCTTGATTACCCGCGCGAGCAATATGAAATCATAGTGATAGAGGACGGCACCGAGAGCGGAGCGAAGGAAACGTCAGAAATTGTCCGGCTATCGCCCGTACCGGTGCATTACCTCCGCATCCCGCACAGTGGAGCAGCAACAGCAAGAAACGTAGGCCTCAGCCGCTCCTCCAAGGACATCGTTGCCTTCATTGATGACGACGCAACGGCTATTCCCGAGTGGCTTACACGCTTAGTGAGCGCGCTAAGTTCCACCGGTGTAGGCGGAGCCGGGGGCCGCGTGTCGCCGGACTATCCGGAACCGGTCCTTGAGGCAGAAATGTTGCCTGGGGGAGAAATGAAATGGTCCGGCTACAATTCTGTCCCGCCGAGGTTACAAGAAGTGGACCATTTGCCCGGCGGCAATATGGCGTTCTGGCGCAAAGCTCTCGTGGAGGTTGGAGGGCTCGACGCTGAATACACCCGAAGAGGTTCCTGGAGAGAAGACACAGACCTTTGCGTCCGGCTGCGTCACAGAGGCTACCGGCTTGTTTATGACGGAGGAGCTCGAATCAGCCATCGTGCGGTGCGATGGATCGGCGCCTCTGAAAGATTCCGTCCGGGACTCGTCTGGGCGATGACGCGAGACGATGCGTATTTTCGAGTAAAGAACTATGGATGGAGCGGCGTAATGGGAACAATCCGGGAAGCGGCCAAGAACATCAAAGATCGAATTGTTTACGGCAGCGCAAATTTTCTTCTGATTTCAGTTCACCTCGTCGCTTGGATACCGGGAGTGATCCATGGATTGCGAAGAAAGGACAATCCACAGGGATCCTTGAGGTCGGAATGAAAGTTCTTTTCATTGCGCAGCCGTTTCCGTATCCGCCGAACACAGGTTCACGGAACCTGATTTTTCACTGGCTCGAAGCGGCGACCCGCGCCCACGACGTCCACTTGCTCTGGCTTGGCGATCCCGCGGACGGAAAAGACCGCATTCCTGAACTGCCCGGTGTCAAGATCGATTCGATCACAGCGATACCAGCCATGAGATTAGTCGCACGCGTTCGACGCCTTGCTGCAGCGCTTGCGTTAGGCGTACCGCCGACGTCGTTGATCGGTATGACTCGTCCGGCTCGCAGCGAAATGCTGCGACGTGTTCGAGCCGGCCGGTACGACGTGATTGTTTTGACGGAGAATGTGGTCGCAGGCTACGCTCCCATCTTTTCCCCTTACGCACCTGTGGTTCTTTTTAAGCATTCGGTTCAAGCAGTGGATGCAAGGGACGCACGCCGTAATCACGGCATGCATCATCCGCGCTGGATTCTCGAAGAGTGGATGGTGCACCGATTCGAGTCAAGGACATACCGTGCCGCAACAGTGGTGTGTACCGTCAATGCGGACGATCGTGCCGAGCTCACGCGGCGATACGGCCTTGCTCGAGCCGCCGAGGTAACACCAATCGGCGTCGACCATTCAAAGTTCCCAAGCCGCGAAAAGGAACCCGGCGGGCAGGTGATCGGCTTTTTTGGAAATATGACGTGGGGTGCGAATGTGGACGCAGCCGAATGGTTCGTCGATCGGATCCTACCGATCGTATGGGCGAGATTACCGACCGCACAGTTTCGAATCATCGGACCTGGCAGCGAGCTTGTCGCGTCAGGAACCAGCGATCCGCGAATCGCTCGTCTTGGTTCGTCACACATACCGGATGTCATGAGGGATGCTACGATCGGCGTCGTACCGGTCATTTCCGGCACAGGAGTTCGCCTAAAACTGCTGGAGATGCTCAGTCTGGGTGTGCCGGTGGTGACCACCTCCCTCGGCGCGCTCGGGACGGGGTGCGTCCATCAGGAACATGTCTTGATCGCAGATGATGCGGATTCCTTCGCAAGCGCAGTTGTCACCCTTCTTGATGATCCGGGACTGAGGGAAAACTTGACCCAGGCGGGGCACAAACTGATTCAAAGACATTCTTGGCAGAGTTTCTACCCACAAATTCTGGCCGTGTTCGAGAAGGCTGTGTCCACGTATCGCAGAGGAAACGTGGACGTTGGAACTGCTGCGACATAGGAGGCGTCATGAGGGCCTTTATTACAGGTGGAATCGGTTTTATCGGCACGAATCTGGCGGATCGTTTTTTACGCGACGGCCACGAAGTCGTCCTGTTGGACAACATTGGCCGCGCGGGTGTCCGAGAGAACCTCAATTGGCTTCGGGCCAAACATCGCGACCGGATTGAGTTCGTCGAGGGTGACGTGCGGGACGCTGTCGCCATCGAGGAGGCCATGCGAGGGGCGGGCGTCGTGTTTCATCTTGCCGCTCAAGTAGCGGTGACGACATCCATCGCGAATCCGCAGGAGGATTTTTCGATCAACGCACAGGGCACTCTAAATGTCCTCGAAGCAGCGCGGCGGCAAAAACCTATGCCCGTGGTCCTCTACACGTCGACGAACAAGGTGTACGGCGGGGTGGACCATCTGCGCGTCGTTGAACGCGCGACGCGCTACGAATTCGAGGATCTTCCGGATGGCGTGTCTGAGAGTTGCCCGCTCGACTTTCATTCACCGTACGGCTGTTCAAAGGGCACGGCCGATCAGTACGTTCGTGACTACCATCGCATCTATGGACTGCCCTCGATCGTCTTTCGGATGTCTTGCATCTACGGACCGCACCAATTTGGTACTGAAGACCAAGGATGGGTCGCGCACTTCGCATTAACTGGCTTGAGGGGAGGGCACCTCACAATTTATGGCGATGGTAAACAGGTGCGAGACCTACTTTACGTGGACGATCTCGTGGAGTTGATGATAGGCGCTTGCGAGAATATCAAACGGACTGCAGGCCAGGTGTACAATGTCGGAGGTGGCCCGAGTCACACGACGTCCGTCTGGGCTGAGCTTCAAAGCCCGCTGAAAGAGATCCTCGGGAAGCTGCCACCGGTTGAGTATCGCGAGTTTCGCCCAGGAGACCAAAGAATCTACGTGAGCGATATCCACAAAGCGATGGAACATATAAATTGGCGTCCTCGCGTGGGCATTGTAGAAGGGTTGCGACGGATGGTTGAAGCGTGGGGAAAAGATCTGAAGGCGGCTTTGGCACGTTAATGGATTGTCTGCTCGCAGGTTACCACCGGGATTTCCTCAGGAGACGGGCAGAATAAAGAAAGAATGTCCGACGCAGCATCATCCGTAGCGCCTGACTCAGTCAATCCGACGAAATGGATCGCCCTGCTCGGGCGGAGGGACGAGCCAACAGACGGCGTCGAAGACTACTGCTTATTCCTGGGGAGGGCGCTTGCTTCACAGGGAATTGAGTTAGAGCAAGTACGCGTTCCGTGGGGCGAACTAGGCTGGATTGGCGCGCTGCGACGGCTCTCTCGCGAGAGTTCCGCCTGGCGCGGTAAATGGGTCCTCTTGCAGTACACGACCTTTATGTGGTCGCGGCGCGGTTTTCCGTTGGGGGTAGTCGTGGCGATGGCGATTGTTCGACTCTGCGGCGCGCGAGTGGCGATTGTATTTCACGAAGCCAGCCGTCAAGGGGGCCCACGCTGGATCGATCGTCTGCGCGGTGCCTGCCAGGATGGGGTCATCCGGAAACTTCACCGAGGCGCAGTCAAGAGCATCTTTACCGTACCGCTCGAGACGGTTGCGTGGCTCCCGAGAGGAGAAGACAAGGCGGCGCACATTTCCATCGGGGCGAACGTCCCGGAGTGTGTGAATCGTCGGGCCGTACCGGCACTTGCGCGCGAACGGAAAACCGTGATCGTATTCGGCGTCACGGGTGCTCCGGAGATGGAGCGAGAAGTCGAACGGATTGTCGAAGTAATGCTGGAGGCTAGCAAGGAACTCGGAAAGATGCGTCTCGTTGCTGTTGGCCGGGGTTCGGTAGAAGCAAAGGAACTATTTGGGGAAGCCTTCGAGGGATCTAATGTTGAGGTTGTCGTCCGGGGAATCTTGCCGGCGGTGGAAATCGCCCGCGAATTCGAATCTGCGGATGTCATGCTTTTCGTTCGCGGCGCCATCACGCCTCAACGAGGCAGTGCGATCGCAGGAATTGCTTGCGGAGTTCCCATTGTGGGGTATTGGAACGGGGAAATCGGTGGCCCTCTCATGGAAGCCGGCATCGAATGGTCGTCCCAACCAGATCGCGACAGCCTAACTCGCGGACTTGTCAGAGTTTTAAGCGACCTTAATCGTTGGACGGAACTGCACGAGCGCAATCTCGAGGCGCAGAAGAACTGTTTCTCATGGGCCACAATCGCAGAACAATTCTGCAGGGTATTACAAGGCCGCGGAGCGGATATTTGAATCGTAAGGCGCTAGATACACTTGCGTGTCTCAAATGCGGCGGGACGTTGCGAATTACTTCCGTCACTTCGGGAGACGTGCCGACAGGCGAAATTGTCGAAGGCGCGCTCCAATGCGAAACGTGTCATGCAGAGGTCTCGGTCGTTCGAGGGATCCCCCGATTTGTGTCCTCCGAGTCCTACGCATCGTCGTTTGGCTTTCAGTGGAATCGCTTCGACCGGCTTCAGGTCGATAGCGTCATGCACAACGACTTAAGCCGCGATCGCTTTTACGCAACGACAGGTTGGCCGTCGTCTCTCACGGGGGAGCGCATCCTAGAGGCAGGATGCGGAACCGGGCGATTTACAGAATTAGTTATTGAAACTGGCGCGGAAGTACTCTCATTCGATCTAAGCACCGCTGTCGAGGCAGCGGGGCGGAATACCCATGGTAGAGCAAATGCTACCGTATTTCAGGCGAGCATTTACGAACTGCCTCTGCGCAAGAGTGCGTTCGACAAGATTTTCTGCCTGGGCGTCTTGCAGCATTGCCCAGATGTTGAGGGAGCCTTTCGAAGCATGCTTCCGTTTCTCCGGCCCGGCGGTGAGATCGTGATCGACGTGTATGAAAAGCCAAAGGGGTTTCCACCGCTCAAGTATCTGGCGCGACCGTTCCTACGTCCACTGGGGACTGAGGGGATCTATCGGCTACTATCTTGCACGATTCCGCCAGCCTTTGAACTGAAGAAGGCGCTGCACCAGATTCCCGTCATCGGCCCGCAGATCGGTAGACTGATTCCGATTGGACCCATCTCACACGCGCCTCGGCTAAACTACACGGACGAAGAACTGAAGCAGGTGAAGATTCTTAGCGCCCTCGACATGCTGTCTCCTGTGTATGACCAGCCGCAACGGATTGAAGACGTTCGTCGATGGTTCGAGAAGGCGGGACTCGTCGAGGTGCAGCTCAAGCACGGGTACAACGGCATCAACGCCAAAGGCAAACGTCCAAACTGAAATCGGGATCACACGATGTCATCCAATGAGGTTAGCGGCACGATTCAGCGGCCGATTCGCGCACTCTTCGTCGGCACGCATCCCGTGCAATACTCCGCTCCGATCTTTCGCCTTCTTGCAGAACACCCAGAACTTGAGATTCTGGTGGCGTACTGCAGCATGCAGGGAGCAGAGCCAAGGCTGGATCCCGGGTTCGGGATCGATGTGAAATGGGACGTGCCCCTTCTCGATGGTTATGCGTGGGTTTCGTTGCCGAATCGCTCACCAGTACCGAAGACGGAATCGTTTTTCGGTCTAATCAACCCAGGAATCTGGAGCCTGATTTCAGACGGCAAGTTCGACGCGGTCGTCTTATTCACGGGCTATGTGCGTGCATCGTTCTGGATTGCGCTTGCCGCTGCCAAATGGAATCGTGTTCCCGTTTTTTTTGGGACCGACGCGCACGAGCTAGCGCCACGTGACCACAAAGACTGGAAGGTCTGGGTTAAAAAATGGCTATGGCCGAGACTCTTTGGGCTTGCCGACGGGGTGTTGGCTCCGTCGAGTGGCACTGCTGCACTGATGCGTTCGCTGGGAATCCCAGAGGATCGCATCGCGGTAACCCCGTATTGCGTGGATAACGATTGGTGGATCGAACAATCCGCCAAAGTCGATCGCCGAGCGGTGCGCGCACGTTGGAACGTGCCGGATGACGCTCTCATTGTCCTTTTTTGTGCGAAGCTCCAGCCGTGGAAACGGCCCCAGGATCTTCTTCGTGCCTTCGCGCAGGTGGTCGACGTCGATGCGTACTTGGTGTTTGCTGGAGAGGGGCCGCTGAGGTCCGATCTCGAATCTGAGTCGCGTTCGCTTGGAATCACGGACAAGGTTCGCTTCCTCGGATTCGTGAATCAAACCGGGTTGCCGGAGACATACAGGGCGTCGGACATCTTCGTGCTGCCATCTGAACACGAGCCTTTCGGCGTTGTGGTGAACGAAGCCATGCTGTGCCTCTGCCCAGTGATCGTGAGCGACCGGGTGGGCGCCGGTTTTGATCTAGTACGCGATGCGGAAACTGGTTTCGTTTTTGCCATGGGGGATGTCATGGGCCTCGCCGCCGTACTTAAGCGCGCGTTGAGCGATCGCAAGCTCTTGCGACAGATGGGGGAAGCATCTCGGTGTAGGATGGCGCACTGGTCCCCACCGGATAACGGGGCCGCATTCGTTCAACTATTCACAAGGACTACAGGAATCAATGCGGAATCGGCTGTGGCGGAACATTCATGAGAGCAGCGAATTCGAAACTCAAGATCCTGATCTATGGGGAATATTTTCTGCCCGTCGTCGGAGGAGTACAGACGTCGATGAACCTGCTCGCGAGAGGACTTGTCGAGTGGAATTTACGGCCAGACAGACGCAACGTAGAATCTGAAATCACTGTGACAGTTGTGATCGGTACTGCGGCCGATGGAATGGATGACTCAGTGTTTCCGTACCGTGTCGTCCGTCGACCGGGATTCTGGCGATTGGCAAGTCTGATTCGCGATGCGGACGTGATTCACATTGCAGGACCCTGCCTGCTCCCAATGGCAATTAGCTGGCTGATCGGTAAGCCGGTTGTGGTTGAGCACCACGGATATCAAGCGATCTGTCCGAACGGATTGCTCTTCCAGCAGCCCGTCGAAAGAGTCTGCCCGGGCCACTTTGTCAGGAGCGACTATGGAGAATGTCTGCGCTGTTGTTCCGTGACCGAGGGACAGGCACGCGGACTCCGTTCCCTCCTGCTGACGTTCTCGCGCTATTGGCTCAGCAAGCGGGTGGCGGCCAATATAGCGATCACGAACTACGTCGCGACAAGGTTGGCTCTGCCGCGAACCCAGACTGTCTACTACGGAATCGAAGTCCAGGACTCGAACTGTACGATGGAGGCACGCCCACCATTGAGTCGTCTTAGGATCGCTTACGTCGGCCGCCTAGTACCGGAGAAGGGCCTACCGGTTCTTCTGCAAGCGACCAAGCTTCTTAAGAACGCGGGTGCCTCTTTCGAGGTGGAACTCATCGGAGACGGGCCGGCGCGCAGCGGGCTCGAAAAACTCGCTGAGACCCTGGACGTGAAAGATCTCGTCCAATTCACCGGTGACCTAAGAGATTCCGATCTTGATCAAGCGGTACGCAGTGTCGCCGTTGTCGTGATGCCGTCGGTGTGGGAAGAAACGGCCGGCTTGTCCGCCATCGAACACATGATGCGAGGTCGAGTTGTGATTGCGGCCGACATAGGCGGTCTCAGCGAAGTAGTCGGCGAAGCCGGCTTGAAGTTTGCTCCCGGTGATTCACAGGCCCTTGCTGCGTGCGTATGGAAGGTGATCGATAATCCAACCCTTGCGATATCGTTGGGTTTGATGGCCCGGGAGCGCGCGGCGCGACTGTTCAAACTACGTAGTATGATCGACGGGCACGTTTCCCTTTATCGCGCAGTGGGACTCGGCGAAATGCAATAGCACGGTACAGAAAGTATCGGGCGACAATAGGAATCTAGAGGTTTCGAATTATGCTCCACTCCCGCATCCCCGCGATGAGGAATCAAGCTCTGATTGGCATCAGCGTGCTCGTGCTTGGTTTGTGGACTGCCTGGCAAATCGGTGGGAAAATAGCTGGTGGAGACCTACAGTCACTTCTCTTTGCAACTATGGGATTTGCGGCTTGCGTCGTAGCCGTCGCGATCTTGCGGAATTGGCGGTCTGGGCTCTACTTCTTCCTGGTCTGGCTCTTATTCGAGGATTTGGCACGCAAATATCTGGGCAACGGCACGGCCCTCTTTTTTGGAAAGGATATTCTAGTCGGGCTCGTTTATCTTTCGTTTTTCGTTGCCCTTCGCCGACGCAGAGAGAAAGTTCCCCGGCCACCTTTCCTTTTTCTGCTCGCTGTCTTTGTTTGGCTGGCGGCAGCACAAGTCTTCAATCCGTACTCCCCAAGCGTTCTGTACGGTTTATTGGGCTTCAAATTGTACTTCTATTATGTTCCGCTAATGTTCGTAGGTTACGCCTTTGTGCAGAACGAGGAAGTCTTGCGGAAATTTCTCGTCGTCAATGGTTTACTCGCTGCACTAATTTCGCTGCTGGGAATTATCCAAGCGATTCGCGGCAATTCCTTCCTGAATCCGACGCACTTGGCTCCCGAATTGGAGGATCTAGGAAATCTATATAAGACGAGCCCGCTGACGGGCCAGCTCGTGTCCCTTCCTGATTCCGTCTTCGTGAGCGCTGGCCGCTATGGATTGTATTTGATCTTTGCGACGATACTCATGATAGGCGCCGCCGGTTACTTAGTTCTGTACACAAACAGGAGTCGAAAGCTGATTTTCATTGTTATTGGGTTGGTGGGTGGGGGTGTACTCTTAAATGGCTCGCGGGGCGCAGTTATGTATTCAGTTGCGAGCGCGCTGGTACTGAGCTTGGCATTTGTTTGGGGTGCTCCGTGGCGTCATCGAGAGGCACACCGGACCCTAAAAGCTATCCGCCGTTCCTTCAGCATGGCGGTTCTAGTGCTAGCCGCGATCATACTGATCTTTCCGGACGAGGCGGGGTCCCGCATCGCACTCTATGCTGAAACACTGTTGCCAAACAGTTCTGCTTACGAAGTTAACAATCGAGCCTGGGATTACCCGATCGGCAACCTCCTCTCTGTCTTTGATGGGCCTCACTGGATGCTTGGTAATGGCACTGGTACAGCCTCTCTCGGCACACAGTACGTCAGCAAGCTCATTGGGCAACGTCCCCCGCAGATTGGAGTCGAAGAGGGATACGGGTCATTGATCGTCGAGATGGGAATCGTTGCGCCGTTTCTTTGGATTCTATGGACGGCCGTACTCCTGGTTGACTCATGGAAGGTGGTCAAGGAGTTGCGTGGAACGCGTTTTTTCCCGATCGCATTCGCAATTTTTTGGTATGCACTTCTTCTGCTGTATCCATTTACATACGGCGGTTTGGCGCCATACCAGAATTACGTAAGCAATGCGTACCTCTGGCTTCTCCTTGGAATCCTCTTCCGGTTGCCGGACCTCATGGCCGCGGCGCCAGCGCCGGCCCTCTCGCCTTCGCGCAAGGTGGTTGCGCGTGGCGGCTTCGCGTTTTAGGGAAAAGGGGGCGAGATGTGCGGGATTGCCGGGATTGCAGCCGAAAGAGTTGATCCATGTTTCTCCGCCAGCACCGAGCGAATGGTTGCCGCCATCACGCATCGCGGGCCCGACAGTCGTGGCGTGCACCAAATCGGCTGCTGCGTTCTCGGCAACACACGGCTCGCGATTGTGGACCTGAGCGAGCGCGGGCGCCAGCCGATGTGCAATGAAGACTCGACCGTGTGGATCACCTACAACGGTGAATGCTACAACGCAGACGAATTTCGGCCGCTTCTTCTGAGCCGCGGCCACCGATTCCGCTCGGCGACGGACACGGAGGTGATCCTCCACCTCTATGAGGAGTACGGAGAGAAATGTGTCGAGAAGCTGCGGGGCATGTTTGCGTTTGCGATTTGGGACTCGCGCGCGCAAAGACTATTGCTCGCCCGCGACCGCTTAGGAATCAAACCGCTGTACTATGCGCTGACGGCCAACGGCATCATATTCGGTTCCGAAATCAAGGCGCTCCTCGCCTCGGAGCTTGTATCGCGCAGGTTGGACGGAGCGGGTATCCGCGCGTATTTGGAACTGGGACACATCCCGCCACCCTGGACCGCGATTCAGGGAATTCGTCCGCTCGAACCCGGTCACACCGGGATCTGGCAGGAAGCGAAATGGCGAACGAAGGCCTATTGGAAGCTGCCCGTTTCTACAGGCGGATTTTCCGATGAACCATCGCAAGAAATTGCCCACAATCTCGGTGAGATCCTGCTCGAGGCGAGCCGCTGCCAGCTCATGGCGGATGTCCGGATTGCACTCTTCTTGAGCGGCGGCGTGGATTCCGCCGTGCTCGGCGCTTTGATGCGGCAGGTGGGCGCGGATCGTTTGACCGCATTGACGATCGGATTCGAAGAAAAGTCATTCGATGAGTCGGAGCCAAGCGAGCGAACGGCAAAGCTGCTCGGTATCTCACATCGGATTATACGCATGCCGGCATCTCGGACGGTGGAATCGCTCGATCACACTCTGTGGGCGATGGATCAGCCGACGATGGACGGCCTGAACGCCTACTGGATTTCGCGCGCGGCTGCCGAGGAGGGTTTCAAAGTCGCGCTTTCTGGTCAAGGCGGCGACGAGCTATTTGGAGGCTATGCTTCCATCGCTTGGTTCAATCGCTTCTCGCATGTTGCAGGTTGGCTGAAGCCATTTCCGCAAATCGCCGGGCGCGGCTTGTTCGACCATCGAGGGCTGCCATTTCGGTGGCGCAAACTGTCCTACCTAGTAGGCGCGGATGATCCGTTCGTGGCAGCGCAGCTAGCCGTTCGCGTGATGTTTCTCGAGAATGATACCTACGAGATACTGAATCCTGCACTCGCTCCGGCGAACTCTCCTTTCGAAGCAAAGGAGTTTCTCACAGAGATGGCAAACCCGACGAAGAGCAAAGGTTTGGAGGAACGCATCGCTTTCCTGGACTTTCCCGCGCATCTCGAGGCCCGTCTGCTCCGCGATGGCGATGCGATGAGCATGGCTCATAGTCTCGAAGTGCGTCCGATCCTCCTGGATCACCGAGTCGTCGAATATGTGCTGGCGGTTCCCCCGGCGATTCGACTTCAGAACAAGAAACTTCTGCTCGATGCCACGCAGGAATACATGCCAGCCGGGCTCTTGCCCGATCTGATTTCTAGGCCCAAGCGAACATTTACGTTCCCATTCGACCGCTGGCTAGCAGGCGCATTGCGTCCAGCGATCGAGGATGCATTTAGGCCCGAGCGGCTCGCGTCGACTGGCGTCCTCAATCCCGCCGGGGTGACAAGACTTTGGCGGAGGTTCCTCAAGGAACCAGCGGCGGTAGGATGGTCGCGAGTCTGGTGTGTATTTGTGCTTGCCCGGTGGTGTGAGACCATGCGTGTCGGGGTGTGAAGCGTGACCATCACGACAATCAAACCCCGTCTGGCGGTCGTCTCCCCATTCCTCGATAAAGAGCATGGCACTGAGCGCCGCGTCGTCGAATGGGTTTCGCAACTAGCCGGAGAGTTCGAGATTCACATCTACAGCCAAAGAGTCGAAGGCGTTGATCCATCGAACCTCACCTGGCATCGCGTTCCGAAACTCCCGGGTCCTCATCTTATAAATTTTCTCTGGTGGTTTTTCGCCAATCGCTTATGGCGTGAATGGGATCGCTGGTTCCGAGGTCTACAGCATGATCTCATCTTCACTCCCGGTCCCAATTGCCTCGATGCCGACGCGATCTCTGTGCATATTGTGTTTGCTCAATACGTGAGACGAGCCGAATCCGACTCGGAACGGGGAGATAGCCGCATCTCATATTGGCCACACGCTCTCCATCGCAAACTCTATTATTGGCTGGCCATTTTCCTTGAGCAGCGTGCCTATACTCGTAAGAACATCACTCTGATTCTTATTGCCAAGCGCACGTCTCTGGCGCTTAAGGAGTTTTACGGCAGGCACGATCCCTGCCCCGTCGTATATGTGGGCTTGGATCATGAAAACTTTAACCCGGCACGTCGGGCATTGTGTCGGGAAGAGGCACGTCGCGCTTTGGGGCTTGCTGAGAACCATTTCGCCTTGCTCTTGGTCGGCAACGACTGGCGGAACAAAGGGCTCCCGGTTCTGCTCGGCGCGATGGAGCTGCTCCACGAGCTTCCGATTCATTTACTCGTCGTTGGAAGTGATGATCCAATGCGTTATCGCGCGATGGTGCGCGTCAAATCGCTGGAGGAACAGGTCCATTTTTTACCTCCGAGGAGTGACATAGAATTTTATTACGCTGCGGCGGACGCGTACGCTGGACCTTCTCTCGAAGACACCTTTGCACAACCTCCTGCAGAAGCGATGGCGTGCGGACTGGCTGTCATTGTCTCAACGACAAATGGAACTTCCGAGATTATTACCGATGGCAAAGATGGACTCATTTTGGCCGATCCGACGGATGCAGCCTCGCTTTCTGCTATGATTCGTCACCTCGTCGAGGACAAAGAATTTCGCATAGGGCTAGGCATGAATGCCTCGGAAACAGCGCGGCAATATACCTGGGAGCGCAACGGTCGGGAGCTGTCCGCCATTTTTAAGGAAATCTTACTGCGCAAAACACAGTCCATAGCGCAAAAACGAGCCCGGAAATCCCAAACTACCGAGGAAGCCAGGCGAGTGGAATGAAGGCATACTCTCCGAAGGAGTACTGGACTGGCGTAGCCGAGAATACTTGCGCCGACGATCCCTCGGGACTGGCTCCGATCTTATATCCCGATTCTCCCCCGTGGTTTAACCAGCTGATCGATGATTTGCAGTTTCGCGCGATTCGGCGAGCTATTGCGTTGGCAGGCCTTTCAGCTGACACACAAATTCTCGATGTGGGTTGCGGCACTGGACGTTGGCTGCGCCGCTACCAGCGATTCGGATTTCGCGCTATGGGCGTCGACGCAACGGCAGCTATGCTCCGCTTCGCGCGTGAGCGCGGAACCGCAGCAGCACTAACAGTAGGGGAAGCGTATCGCTTGCCGTTTCGCGACGCAACGTTTGATGCCGTCTCTGACATCACAGTTACCCAACACATCCCACCGTCGCTCCAGGTCCCGGCCCTCGCTGAAATGATAAGAGTAATACGGCCCGGCGGCTGCTTGATCCTGATGGAATTGATCCAGGGAAAGGATAAGCATATCTTCCCTCGAACCCCCGAAGGTTGGATTGAGGGAGCCTCGTCATGCGGCGCGAAACTAATAGGGTGGTTCGGCCAGGAATACCTCCTAATTGATCGGCTATTCGTGCGCGCCGCAAGGACGCTGGCAACTAGGAACGGAGGTTCCGCGAGTCAAGGCGCTAATTCTCAGGTGTCCTCGTACTGGCGTTCAACAATCACTCGTCGCATTTATTGGGGGCTCCGGCACATCACGGTTCCGATTGCAGCATGGGCCGATCCCGCGATCGAGATGATTTGTCCTTCCCGGGTTGCTACTCACGGCGTTTTCGTTTTCCGAAAATGATTGTGCGAGAATCTACACCGTACAAAAAAAGAATCATCGGCCTGTTTCCCCAATTGCTCGGCATCGGCGGCATTCAGGAAGCTGGACGCCTAACTGCGGCTGCGCTCGACGAAATCGCCTTCCAGCGGGGATGGTCGGTGGAATTCCTCAGCCTCAACGATCCGCTTGGTCCGCACGACCTTGTAGCTGGCCAGCGCACAATCACTTTCCGCGGCTTCGGGCGCGGGAAAATGCGTTTTCTCATCGCCGGAGTTGGAGCCGGTCGCCCTTTTGCAACGAAGAGCACGGGCTTCGTCCTCGCCGGCCATCCCAATCTGGCCATTGTGTCCAGCTGGACGCGGCGAATGTCCCCGTATCTGCAGACAATTGTGATGGCACACGGCGTGGAGGTATGGCAACCCCTGACATTGCTCCGAAGTCGCGCGCTCGTAGAGGCACACCGTGTGCTCGCTCCGAGCGACGACACAGCACAGAAGCTGGTCAAAGTACAGGGCGTCTCTCCTGAAAGGATACGAAAGCTGCCGTGGCCGATGAACCCAAACTTCCTTCGCTTGGCCGATGCGCCTGGTGATCTACCCGTGCCGCAGGGGTTCCCGATGCAAGCCCGAGTCATTCTGACAGTGGGCCGCTCGGTCGCCGCTGAGCGCTATAAGGGTACAGATGAATTGATCCGTGCCGTTCCACAACTTGTTACAATCGTGCCGGGTTTGCACCTGGTGGCAGTTGGAGGGGGCGACGATCTGCCCCGCCTTAAACAACTTGCTGTCGATCTTCGGGTCGCCGATCGTGTGCATTTTCTTGAAAACCTTTCGAACGAGGAACTCGGGGCTTGTTACGCACACGCGGATCTTTTTGCATTGCCCAGCACAGGCGAGGGATTTGGGCTGGTTTTTCTCGAATCAATGGCCTTCTCGAAACCTGTTGTCGCGACCGCCAGCGGAGGTACGCCCGACGTGGTCGAAGACGGCGTCAACGGCTTGCTGGTTCCGCCGGGTAATGCGGGCGCGCTCGTGCGTGCTCTAGGCCGCTTGCTTTGCGATGAATCGCTCCGCAGAGAGCTGGGCAGGCGCGGCGAAGAGATCGTTCGACGGAAATTTCGATTCGCCGCCTTCCAGTCCACGCTCGCGAGAATTCTGGACGAGAGTGAATCCGGAATCGGCGAGCCGCGCTTAGCCCCAGAAGTGCTGTAGTATTGTCTAATGCGGAGGATCGGACACTTGGATGGGCTCAGAGTAGGTTTGATCGGATCGGGATTTATCGCCAAGCAGAAGCACTTGCCGGCATGGAGAAAGGTCGCGAAAACTGCACAGGTGGTCGCCTTGTGCGATCCCAATGTGGCGCAGGCGCAGGAACTTGCCAGAGCTCATGGAATTCCCAAGGTCTATAACGATTTCCGCAAGATGCTCGAGAACGAGGGACTCGACGCCGTGGATATCTGTTCTCCTCCCCGAACTCACGCCCAACTCGCGGTGGGTGCGCTGGAAGCCGGTGCTCACGTACTCATTGAAAAGCCCATGGCCATCAACACCGAAGAGTGTGATTGCATTCTTGCGGCAGCTCGCGAGAGCGGATGTAAGATTTGCATTGCACATTCGGATCTGTTTTACCAGTCGTTCCTCAAGGCCCGTGAAATTCTGAACGCGGGGACCATCGGCGAATTCCGCGGCATGCGTATCTTTCTGTCCACACCCATGGACTACATTACGTCCAAGCCAGACCATTGGGCGCACAAACTTCCCGGAGGTGTCATCGGTGAAACAGGACCACACGTAATTTACATGACTCTTGCGTTTATTAATCCGATCCGCTCCGTGCGCGTAGAAGCCCGCAAACAACTGGCCGGATTTCCTTGGTCACCTTACGAAGACTACCGGCTCGACCTGATTGGTGATGAGGCTTCCTGCAGCGTAGTCCTCACGTACGCTACGAATCGATGGGCTGTTCAGATCGATCTCTGGGGCAGCGAAGGTCACATGAAATTCGATCTCGAAACCCAGACCATCGTCGTTCACGGTCGGGCTAATCTCAAGCCCGTCACACTGGGACTCTCCACAATCAAAGAAGCAGGTCAAATCCTTCGTAGCTCCGTTAGTACCAGCTTGAGTTACGCCACCGGAACATTTGAAAATACCCACGAGCGCCTGGTTCGAGAATTTGTCGCAAGTCTTCGCAACGGTTCGCCCATTCCTGTCCCTCCCGAGGAAGGCAGAGAAGCCGTCCGCGTGATGGGCTTGCTTGTCGACCAGCTCTTGTCAGTAAAAGCCTGAGCATATGTGCGGAATATCCGGAATCGCAACTCGGCGTCTCGACCGAGCCGAACTTCAAGGTTCGATCGAGCGGATGGCCCGCGCGATTCGGCATCGCGGGCCAGATGGTCTTAACTTCCGATGCTTTATGCCCCTCGTGATTTCGCAGCACGTCGCGCTCGCCCACAATCGACTCGCCATTATCGACATATCTGCAGCCGGCAGCGAGCCGATGTGCAATGAGGACGAAACCGTCTGGCTCGTCTTCAATGGTGAGATCTATAACTTCCAGGTATTGCGCTCGCGCCTTGAATCTCGCGGGCATCGGTTTCATTCACACACCGACGCCGAAGTCATCGTACATCTCTATGAGGAAGCCGGCGCCGCCTGCGTTGGGGAGCTCAACGGCATCTTCGCCTTTGCCATTCTGGATCTCAGACGCGACCTTTTGTTTCTCGCCCGCGATCCTATCGGGGTCAAGCCTCTTTTTTACGCCGCCAGCTCAGATCACTTCCTATTTGGATCGGAAATCAAGGCCCTACTTGCCTCATCAATCCTGACGCCTGCACCAGATTGGCAGGCCATCTCGGACTTCTTTACTTTTCTGTATGTCCCCGGTCCGCGGACTGCCTTCCACGGCATCCAGCAGCTTCCTCCAGCCCACAGCCTTACACTCCACCTAAAAGACAATTCGATTTCACTGGCTCGCTATTGGGAAGTTGCTCGCCGCGAGGATCTGGAGTCTGCCCCGTACGCGAAATCGAAATCCCAAATCCAACAGACCCTCGCGGAAGCCGTGAGTCGACAGCTCGTCAGCGACGTTCCACTCGGCGTCTTTCTCAGTGGTGGAATTGATTCAACAATCGTCGCTGGCCTTGCGAAACGAGAAAAGAGAGATATTCAAACCTATACTCTGACTCTCGCCGGAGAAGAATACCGCTTCTTCGATGAGGCCGAGAAGGCCCGTGACGTCAGTCGCCACCTCGGAACTGAACACTTCGAACTGTCGGTGGATTTCCCCGATCTTTTCGAATTCCTCAACGTCGTCGAATTATTCGATCAGCCGTTCGCCAATCCGACATCCTATCTGATGCATCAGTTGGCGCAAAAAGCGCGCGAGCACATTACTGTCGCTCTGTGTGGTGCCGGGGGCGACGAGCTCTTCGCTGGCTACCCTCGATCTTCCGCCGTTCGCATGGCCCGCCACATCGGGTGGCTTCCTCGGCCGCTCCTGCGCTTCGGCGCAAATGCAATGTTATTACTGCGCGATTCTCACCAAACGCCGTACCTGCGGCGAGCTCGAAAATTTCTCGGCGGTCTTGACTCCGATTTCTTCGTTCAGTATGCCAATTGGACTTATTTCTTGAACGAGGATCAAAAGAACCGCCTCATCCATGGTGGCCTCCGCGGAGCTTCCGCACGCAACAATCTGCACTCGTCTGTCGACGCGCTGCGCTCGGCCTATGCGCAATCTCGGCTGCGGGATCAAGACAACCGGATCCTGCAGATGGATTTGAAGACCTTTCTGGTCGATAACATCCTCGAATACACGGATCGGATGAGCATGGCAACGGCGCTTGAAGTCCGTGTTCCACTTCTTGACACCGCGTTTGTCGAAATGAGTCTGAACACTCCGTTCGCCTACAAATGTCGAAGCGGCGAATCGAAAGCCATTCTCATTGACGCGTTCGAGGAATTCTTCCCGCCGGGGGCTCGCCATGCTCCGAAGCGGGGCTTCAATGCGCCTCTCGCACTGTGGACTGGAAAACTCTTCGACCCCTATTTTGATGCAAGCCTTCTCGGTTCGCATCCTCTCCGAAAACGACTGGGAGATGATATTGGCGCGGCGTGGAACGATGGCATTCTCGATTTGAATTTCATTCAACAGCTCAGACTTCAACATCGGCACGGAACACGCGACAACTCGCACGAATTGTTCGCCTGCATTCTTTTCGACGTTTGGTGGCGAAAATATATCAAGAAATCGCAACCAGCCGTCCAATCGCAGATGGTCCCAAACTAATTGTGCGCATACTCAACGTAGCCCAGACTTATTTCCCCTACATCGCCGAAGGCGGTCGTCCCGCGAAAGTCCGCGCCCTCTCGCGCACGCTTGCCGATCATGGGCACAGTGTCACAGTCCTCTCGGCGAACCTGGGGCTGTCGGAATGGTCCAAGGTTACATGTTCGGTCCAAAAGACCGCAATGGGACTGCAGTGCACAGAAAATGGTGTTGTCGCAATTTATTTGCCCACGCTAGCGCGTTATCGCGTTCTCACGATCAATCCTCGCGTGATAAGATTCTGCCGGGTCCACCTCAGCCAGTTCGACCTTGTTCACTTTTACGGTCTTTATGATTTGCTCGGGCCTGTAATCAGCCAGTTCTCCAGGCGTAAGGGGATTCCCTACGTGATCGAGCCGATGGGAATGTACCGACCGATCGATCGAAGCATTGAGATGAAAAAAATGTGGCATAGGACCATCGGCGCTGAGTTCTGCCGGAGCGCTGCGCGAGTTATCGCCACCTCTGAACTTGAGCAAAAGGAACTTGTGGAATCCGGAATACCGTGGGAGAAGATCGCTATTCGCCACAATGGAATTGACAGTGAAGTGCGCACGACTGCTTACCCACGTGGTAGATTCCGTTCTCAGTGGGGAATATCGGACGCCGAGCCGCTGATCTTATTCTTGAGTCGCCTCATCCCTCGCAAGGGAGCCGATCTATTGATTCAAGCATTTGCACAGGCGTTCCCGCTTTCTGGCCGTCTTGTGATCGCCGGACCCGAGGGTGAGCCAGGATACCGAGCGCAGCTTGAAACATGCGCGCGGAACTCAGGCGTCGGAGCACGCGTGCTGTTCGCGGGCCCCGTGTATGACGAAGAAAAGGGCTCGCTGCTCGCAGACGCAGACGTTTTTGTTCTTCCGTCGCGGTATGAGAATTTCGCAAATGTCGTCGCAGAGGCTATCGCCTACGGGGTTCCAGTGATCATTACACCGTTTTGCGGCATCTGTTCGCTTGTCGATGGCCGCGCTGGTTTGGTTGTTCTCCCAGAGAAAGAAGCTTTGACCCTGGCCCTCAAACGATTGCTTCATGACAGGTCACTCTACGCGCGCTTGAGGGAAGGCTGCCGCGAGGTCACATCCGAATTGAGCTGGGATCGCTTGACCCAGCAAATGGAAGGCTATTATAAAGGGGTTGTGACAGGCAGCGATGGTTCCTACTGACCAAACAGCATTTTATGATGAGCATCCCTTCGATTGGGCTCCTATCGATGGTACGGTAAGAATCCAATCATTGCTCTCACCTCTGCTTGTCGACTTGATCGACACGCTCGATTCGAATTCGCTCATCCTTGACATTGGCTGTGGCCCAGGAAGAGTCCTCGGATTTCTCGTCAAACGCGGCCTCCACTGCATCGGCATCGACCGCAGCCGCGTCTCTATCAACCTTGCCACGACCCGGTATGGCTGCCCTGGTGCTGTTGCGGACAACCTTAGCCTTCCACTCCCAGACGAGGTTGCCGATATCATTATTTCCGACGGTGTGATCCATCACACCGAGGATCCTCGCAGCGCCTTCGCTGAAAACCTGCGGGTTCTGAAAACAGGAGGCCGCATGTATCTTGGCGTGTACAAACCTTCCGGTCACTATCCGCTGCTCTACAAGTTTCCAGGTTCGCTGATCCGTCGTGGCTTGCTACACGGATGGTGCCGACCTTTGGTAGTCGTTTTTGCGCAAGTTCCCTATTTCCTCGTACATTTTATTCGCTCCCGCGGAAAGCGTACCTGGGTCGGCTCGATCAATCTGTTCTACGATTATTTCGTCACACCGCGGGTTGTCTTCCTAGGTCGTCAGGTCATCGAGGAATGGTGCGCGAATCAAACGGCGCGCATCGTGCGCTACAGCAAGCATCAAGGACAAAATGTTCACTCTTTTCTTCTCGAGAAGGAGCCTCGGCCGACACGTCAGAGCGATTTGCTCGACCCTATCGCGGAAGAAACGCTGTTTGCTGAACGAAGGGTATCCCATGGGTAGGGCTATTCCACGCGTTCCTCAAGCGCCAGTGCTTTTGGCAGGGCAACAACAAAATGCGTTTGACGATACCAAAAGCCGAATGCGTCCGGCTAGCAATCGACAGCCTCGTGCTCACTGGCTCCTTCGCGCAATGTGGTTCGCAGTAAATGGGTTATTGGTCTTGTCGTTCTTTTTTTCGGTGTATGCCGCGACGTGGGAGTTTTCGACCCGCAGATACTTAACGGGCTTCTCGGACGCGATCGTTCCTGCCACGGCGCCTGGCGATGAAAAGATCGAGGCCATCTTAAACTGGATGGCCCATGGCCCCGCCCGTTACCCGTCATTCCCCAGCGATCTTATCCCGGACCGAGATCCGACCGATACGCTTAACTATTATGCTCTTCTGCAGGTTTGCGGGACGGCAACAAACGCCTTCATTAATCTCATGGATGCGGGCCATATGAAAGTTCGCAGATTATTACTATTAGACAAGCGCGACATGACCAAACATGTGGTCGCGGAGGTTCTGGTGGACGGCCGGTGGATCATCGTTGATCCAGCGTTCCGTGTGGTTCTGCGTTCGGCAGACGGTAGGACACTTACACGCGAAGAGCTGAGCAATCCCGCAACATTTATAGGCGCCACTCAGGGCATCTCGCGCTACGATCCACAATACACCTACGACCATACGGCTCACATTCGAATTGGCCGCTTGGGCTATCTCGGAACCCCCGTTCAGCGAATTTTTGATCATCTCGTACCTGGTTGGGATAGTTCAACGATAATGACCATTCTTGTTGAGCGCGAATCATACGCAGCCATGATCTTAGCCTTTCTGCTCTTTGCGTTTCTTCTGCTTGGGCGGATTTCGCTCCTCTGGTATGCACAAGCACGACTTGGAATCCGGCCCGTTCGGATCCGAGAGAATTTCCTTCGAGGCTATGCCAGACTCACGAATACGTCTCATTGACGCCGAGTTCTGGGAATTGGAGGTCTTTTCGGCATCTTTTCGAACGAAGTCGGCTTCACCCATAGGTCTCTGCAGGAGTCTAGTATCTCTCGCCCAGTCGAATGGGTGTAAGCCATGGAGACGGCCAATAGATGTCTTTATGTTCAGTGGCGGCGAGGAGGCGAGACTCACAGATTATGGCGTCCCAAGCCAGACGGACAACCTCATTAGCATTCTCCATCACCTTCTTTCTGTTGTGTGGCGTTGCGGTCCAAAGTCAATCAAACCATGCCGTCGACCCGGTCAGGAATTCCATCCAGCTTGTCTCTTCGGAAGGAAACGACAGGAACGACGGGCACGATTGGGAATCTGCAAAGCTCACAATTATGGCAGCATATCGTGCGCTGCCCGGCAAAGGCGGAACGATCTACATATCCTCAGAGTCGAACGCGTCGGGTAGTGCGGTTTCATGCGTCAATGCTACTGCCATTACTGGACAAGGCATTTGGATAGCTGGACCGACCGACCCGAATTACAGCTCACTTCCCACTGGCTGGTATAGGGCCAAAAGAGTGAATTTCTACGGTATTCCATCCACTAACGCTTCTTCGGGAGAGAACATCGCGCAAGCATGTGTAATCGCTGGCAATAGCGCCAATGACGCCGTAAAGCTTTCCGGGTTCAACAGCGGAATGAGCTTCTATAACCTGAGTTTTCAACTCTCGAGGCGCGGCATGGTCATCGGGGAAGATTCTAACGGTGGGAGGACTGGCACTGGTATTTGGTCAGGACTGTGGATTGATAACGTGGGGTTCTCCGTATCTACCTCTAGTGCTAAAAATGGACCCGCGATCGATTGCACGGGCGGCTCATTCCAACTCTACTTTAAGAACTTCTCGGCGAGTGCCAATTCAACTGCAAAGGTCGGAGGCAATCAGCAGGCAGCATTTCTAATGGATGGAGCGAGTGGCGCCGGCGGCTGTGCTCTAGTGACTATCAACGATGCCCACTTTAACGGCGGAGGCCTGAAGTATACCGGGAGCCCCAGTATATCGGCATTCTCGATTGACGGGGTGATCTGCGAAGCACAAACGAGCGGCGACTCTTGCATTCACCTGCTGACGGCGCAAAACGTAACCGCCCACATCAAGAACATTGACGTGGCTGATTGCTCTGGAAGTGTAAATGGCGTGCAGGTGGACGAGCCGCGAGGTACTCCGTTGGGTCTGGTACCTGATAACGTAATTACCGAGGAAGTTAACAGCGGTTGCACAAAAAATAACCAAGGCGAAATGACTACCTTCGGTCAATTTACGCAGCTACTCAATTCGTTGCCAGTTTCGCCACTCCGGGAAGGTCAGGTTGGCATTATTAAGGGTCATGTGCTCGGGCAGCAGGACTCATCGCGGACAACGTTCGGCTCGACCGCGGTGCGCTTTGCTAACATCGTTAATCCCCTTTCTGGGTATACCGTTTCGTCGGGTGGTACGCTGCAAAATGGAATGACTGCGCCCGACGGAACCCCTGAGGCGGTGCAGGGCGCGTTCTCCACGGCTCCAGGTGGAGTGATTTTCCTGAACTCCAACACCGTTTCCATTTCCGTTGGTGATTACTTCATCGCGGGAGTTTGGGTTCGATCACAAAGTGCCAATGGTTACGCGGGTGGTGTGAATAACGTCTTGCAATTGAGTATTTCGGGAAGCGGCGATGCTTCTCCGATTCTGATTCAGCATGGTGCCCCGTGGCAGGGCGATGGAGAATGGGAGTGGATTTGGCAGCTCCAGCAGATCACAGAGGCGCGTACCAGTCCTGCCCTCGTTCAGATGAACGTGCAATACGACTCAACGCACACGATTCAAGCCTACGCGCCGATCTTATTGCATATACCCGCAAAGGCGGTCTCCGCTAACGAAGCCTTTAATATCGCCTACAACCTTCAATCATACAGTCAGTCCTGTGCGGTTGGGACCATCTGCGGTCTTGCAGGACAAACGGAAACACCCGCTCACCTCGGGCAGATTTCCGCAGGTCAGTACGCGGGAACTGTCGCGTTGTCGAACCGCAAAGCGACGGTGATCTTTCCGATGCGATACCGCTCCGTGCCAGTATGTCTGGCAAACGATACGACTTCGGTTTCGAATGGAGTCAAGCCGGCACCTACGGCCACAAGCGTGGAGTTCCAGGGCGTAGGAAACGATTCCATAGCCTACATTTGCGTTGGGAATCCGAATTAAGCGGCGATCTCCTGCGCGCGCTACTTCGTTTAGTCCGTCAGAGAGAGTTGCCGTTGTTGGCTGAACTGACAGCAAATCTGTCGATCAAATCCGATTTTTTGCGGCAAATACTGAGTTGGCCGGACTCCTAGTCAAAATTGCCCCCAGCTTTCGAAACGCGCTTCTCATTCTCTATCTTCATGACGTCGCGAGGGCGGTTGTCCATCGATCTGGGGCAGAGAATTTTTCTCCAAGAAACCCACGCCGCGGAGAATCCGTGCGTGTCTGGCAGAGACTTCGTGGCAAAATTCGGGGAACGCAGAGTTCCAAGCCGCATCGTCAGAGATCAGCAATCCACCGGGACGAAGATAGGGCTCCGCGGTTCGGTATTCCCACAGCATATGGTCGTAGGTGTGTAGGCTATCGTGAATGAAGACGTCAATCGTACCTAGCGTTGCCAACAGTGAGGGCAATAAATGACGCGAATCGCCGACCAGAAGTTTCCATCGCGATTTCAGCGATTCCGGCACAATCCAACCGAGCGATTTGCCGAGCGGAAGGTACTGGGGATCGTTGAGGCCAATCGAATGCAGCATACCTCGCTCGTTCCTCTGAAGCGCAAGGAGGATGTGGGCCGATGAAACACCGTTAGCAACCCCCGTTTCCACTACGGTTTCAGGCTGGACCGCGCGAATAGCCATGTACTGTAGGAGCACCTTCTTTGCGTACAAGTCGGCGCTCTGGATTTTCAGGTCTCGGAAGATTGCGTCCGCGTCCCGGAGTCGAGCGGCAAACTCTGGCGTGTGAATTGGCTCCCCGAGGAACGTACGAACCCGCTGCACTGAGGCACCAGTGACAGTCGACAGAAAGCGCTCGTCAGCGAGCGTGAGTTCGCGGTGTAAGGAGCTGAGCGCGTAGCGCGGATTTCGAAGTGTGAAGCGCAGCCTCTCGCCAAAATTCTGGAACAGCCACTTCATACGCTCATGGCTCCCTCTGTTCAGCGATTAAAGTGCGCCCGCGTCCGCGCCCCTGCGAAACAGCTTCCCGAACACTAAACAGCGAAGCATCCCACCATTCAAACGCGTCCCCGCCCGTTCGACTCGATCCTGACCGGACAACGATACGAAACGCAGCAGAACACTTTTAATCTTAGCCGATTTTGGTGATGCGCGACTGACTGTTCACAGGGCTGCCCTTCCAGCAAAACGGGACAACACTAATGCGGCAGTTTCTTCTTCTAGGCGCGTATTCCCAAAGAGGCCGAAGCCCGAAGTGCGGATGAAGGCATCGGGCACGAGCCGACTGATTCGGACCGGCACCCTCGTCCAGAACTTTGTCGTCCTCTATTATCAAATCTCCTGCTTTTCTCCGAGAAATGTAGAGGCGAGAGCCTGCCCGATGCAAGCGCTCAACAGAGTGTGCCCCGTAATCTTTCTTCCCTGAAACCCATGCTTCGAAATCTTTCGCCGAATGGCCGGTTCGAACATCCGATAAGGATGTGCTTTGACCAGCATCTCATCCCTGTGACGGAACTTGGTCCATAGGTGCCATTTGATCAGTCCCAGAACCGAGAATGTATGTACGTCAAAAAAGAATTGCCCGCCCGGCTTGAGAACACGATGGATTTCGTCCAGGATCAGATCGGGCTTCGACGCGTGATCAATCACGTTGCAACAAATCACGAGATCCAGACTTCCGCTCTGCACTGGTATTTCTTCTCCATAACCTACGACGTAGCACACGGATTCTCGTCGTATCTTTATATAGTTGCGTAAAGGGTCATTCGTGTCCATCCGAGTCGCCTGTAGCGGGTCCATTGCAATTCGAAATGGAATTTCGGGAAGGTAGCCGATTACACCCAGCCCAAAAGGTCCAGAGCCCACCTCGAGAGCGTTTCGAGTATCGGGCTTGAGGTATGGCCGTAGCAAGGGAGCTTTCTCCGAGTTGTCTGCTAGGACCCGCAAAACGGAGAAATCGTGTTGCGCCATGCCCGCCCAAAACTCAACTTCAGTTTCTTGCGCTTCCTCCCACCTCTGGTCCTTTCTCATATCAGATCCTGCGCCCTTTTTTGAATCCGAGATTGCGTTACGGAGTTCCTGGCTGTTTGCTGTTCGTATCGACCCATTCTATCCTTGCTTTTTTTCTACGACAACGGACAGTACCTCATCGAAACCCTTAAAGAAGTCCCTTATTCTTTAGGGGCTCGTCGTGAATCCCTGGCAGCATGCGATAGTAAGGCAGATCGGAATTGAATTGGCATACTTTCGGCGGCTTCAAAAGCGAATCAGGTATTTTTTTGCCGCTGGCGCCGGAGAGAATCCACTTAGGATAGGGGCCGGTCATTGCTAGGAAGAATTACAAACTGAAGCAAATCGCGACTTACGTACGACGGATCGCAGTGGAAACCGAGAAGCGGTAAGACCGCGCTAAGCTATCGGGGGCCGTGCAATTCGTCGTACTAGCGGGCACAAAAAGTACCGAGGTTCTCGTGTCTATCTCCACAACCAGCATTAGCTTCTCGAACGGTCCTAATTGCAACGTCTGATTGCTGGGAGCGTTGCCTGCTGCGCGGCCAGTGAGATACTCTAGCGATTCGATGATTGGCGAACCCGGTGCGCAAAGACTCAAAACGCCAGGCCGCTTTCCGGTCCTTGACGCTCTGCGAATATTCCTCGCTTTCTGGGTGACCATGGCCCATTTCGGCGTTTTCCCATTGTTCGCGGGGGTCGATACGGCCACAAGATTTGGGCGCACCCTTGTTCATGGTTGGAGTTCTATTGTTTGGGGTAATCCCGCAGTCATCGGCTTCTTCGTTATCTCAGGATTTTGCATTCACCTCCCTTTCCGGAATGCAGAGGACCTGTCCATAGGCCGGTACTATGCACGACGCTACATTCGAATCTTGGTGCCCGTGTCGGCTGCAATTGCCATAACTCAGCTGACCGGTGATCGGCAAACGATTTTCGGGAAACATGACGTCTTGTGGAGCGGAGTCCTTTGGAGCCTATTCTGCGAGGAAATCTACTATGGGGTCTATCCGATGGCACGCTGGATTCGGAGGCGATTCGGATGGACGATTCTGTTCGTGCCGGCGTTTTTACTCGCTGCGATTCTAGCCGTTATTTGTCGAAATGCTTTGAACGGTTCTTTGCTGGGAGCGCTCGAAGCTGCCGCGATTCTGTTCCCCGTTTGGCTTCTCGGGTGCGTTCTCGCGGAGCAAAGCGATAGGCTTCCGGCGGTCCACTCGACTTGGACAATTTGGGGATGGCGGTTTCTAGCTTGGCTTGGCAGCTGGCTATGCGAGATGCTTCACTTCAAGTACGGGGTGACGCGGCCGCAGGTACTGCTGTGTTTCGGCGTCTTGGCATACCTTTGGATTCGAAAGGAAATCGAATATAGCGAACTTCATCCGGCTTGGGCTCCGCTCGTTTCTGCGGGGCTCTGGAGTTATTCCTTATATTTAATGCATATTCCAGCGATAATGCTTTTTAAAAAACTGCCGCTTCCGAGTCTTGGTTACAATCTCAATTGGTGCGCCAACATCGCATTCATCATGGCGGCGTCATACTTGTTCTATCGGTGCGTGGAACGGCCGTCGCACCTTCTAGCCAGAAAGTTCAGGGCGATTGACGACTCCAAGTCGCGTTCGACCCTGCAAGAGAATGCCGCGGGTGAAGAAATCGGCTCCACGGCACAAGGATCGTCCGCTATGAATCCCTAGGTACCCAACAGACACTCACCCGCGGAACGGTCCGCGAAGGTTTCGGAGTTTTTTGCCCGCGCGTACCGCAACATGCTGTTGCCAAGCACTAGGTTTGCCCCTCTAGCTTTAATTGCCGTTGTCGCTCCGGTTCTTTTTCAGCCGTCTCCAGCTGATTGACCTCTAGCCCGTCGCATTTCGTCTTTCATGACTATAGTACCCTTACCGACCGTCGGCGAGATCGCGGGGTGCTATCACTTCTGGCCAGGTCGCTGCGAGCGAAATCCAGCTCTCGTGCGTTTATCTTGAGACTTACAGGTACAACTAATTGAAAAAGAGCGTGATAACCTACGATCGCGGGAAGGGCTACGCCATTAACATCATGCCGTAACCCGCTGCTACACACTACTCAGTAGACTTAGAGGGAAAATGAAGAGGTCATGGCTGTCGCGTGCAGACTGGAGGTTCATCCAAGGTTCAATTCCAGTTACCTGTGTTGATGTTTTGCCGGCTCGCTTCTCGTTAGGTTCCCGGCATGTTTTGAGGGAGGTGGGTCTTGTCCTTCGCGAGACGCCCCACGGCCGTAAATGGTGTCTAATCGGTGGCAGATTAATGTATAGAGAGCCCTTGTGTGAAGCGGTCCGCAGGCAAATGACAGAAGCGCTCGGACGCCAAATCAAGCCGCACATTATGCTAGATCAACAGCCCCTATATGTTGCGCAGTATTCAGCCAGCGGAAGAAGTCCCTTCGCGCTTGACCCACGACAGCATTCGGTTAGTTTGACTTATGCGGTGGAAATGGAAGGGATACCGACTCCAGGAGGAGAGGCGATTCAGTTCGAATGGTTCGAGATTGGGAATATTCCTCCGGCCAGACAGATTGGCTTCAGGCAAGACACCGTAATAAAAGCATGTCTCCGACTTCTAAGAAACTGTTCCAATACACGGCTTGGAGAACTCCCAAAACGCCGATACGCCGTACGCACCGACCGTGAGGACGAATAATATGAGAGCCAAGCTGCAATATGCTCTGTTACATATTGCATGTTTTGTGGCTCTTTCGAGCAACAGCTGGCCGTGCACTGCCGGCCAAGCCGCCGTTACAGTGAGTTCGCTGTCCAGTAGCCGAATGGAGGATTCACATTGTTCCTCGTACCTTGCCGCCTATGGCGTTTCCGTAGCAGAATATCAGCGAATAGAAAACAATTGGAAGAAGTTTCCGAGTATCTGCCCAGCCCCCTCGCCAGCAAGTGTCGATTTCGTTGTAATTTTTACGCATGATACCGACTACTATCAAGATACGTTGCCAGCACCCGTGCGGACGGACAGCTCAGGTTTTTCGAATTGGTCAGCTATCGTCACATTGGATAACACCCGGCCGCCAGAAAAGTACAAACGCGAGTACGTGTGGGTTTTTAGATTCAAAAGAGGCAGCTTTGCACCGGGGCATTTCTCGACAAATGCGAAGCCTGGTTACTCGGAGGTAGAATCTGGAGCTCACAATAGCGATCGAGCAGTGGACGCCGCTTTCAAGTTCATTGGGGGTCAGAAGGAATAAAGATTCGACGGAATTTGTGCCCATGGCTGTGAGGAATTGGTGCATTGTAAAGTCTCTTCTTTTTTCCACATTTGCGCCCACTCGTGAAAATAGCCGTCCTGCTTTCACAAGTCGAACCATGCAAGAGCCTCGGCACGGAGATGGATTTTTCGATGGCTTGCAGTGCAAACGGTGATGAGATCTTCTTCCACATCCCCTCCGAGCAGGATTCGCGGCTGAATGTGATGGACCTGCAGATCTTGGGAACTTCCGCATCGTTGGCATCGCCAGCCATCGCGCTGGAGCACTTGCTGGCAAAGCGCGTGATAGGAATCGCGGTCCAAGCGAAGCCTGCGTCGTCTTGGGACGCGAGAATTCACGACGCCTTCGGTATCCGCAGCAAGAACTCCAGCCGCTGTGAGTTCGGAAGCAATATGTAAATTCGACCGACGGCCCATGGCGATCGGCGAGGCGATCGGCGAGGCGATCGGACGAGGCGATCGGAGAGATTGACAGGAGAGGAGCGCTACCGTATGGTTCTGTGAAAAGATAAAGTTCAATCTGGGAATTATGGCTTACTCCTGCTGCAAGACATGGGTGGAGCGTTAGCAAAAGCAGATGCCATCGAGATTTTGAGGAAGGTAGCGCGAGAACATGACTCCCGGATTCCGCCTCTCTCTTGCGATTCCGCTTCACAATGAAGAGACCGTCTTGCCGGAGCTCCTGCACCGAACATGCGCCGTGCTCGACCAGCTCGCGGGCGGCCCGCATGAAATCGTTTTTGTGGATGATGGAAGCACCGACCGCACATTCATGCTCCTAGAAGAGGCCACACGACAGGACTCCCGCATTCGAGCGATCTCGCTTTCGCGGAATTTCGGGCATCAGGCTGCGCTGACGGCCGCGCTCGACCATGTTAGCGGTGACGCTGCGGTTGTGATGGATGGAGACTTGCAGGACGTGCCGGAGGCAATACCGCAATTTGTCGAGCGCTTCCAGCAGGGCTATGACGTCGTTTACGCACAGCGAATCCATCGCACGGAACCATGGCTGCTGCGCTTCTGCTATTTTGCTTTTTACCGAATGATAGCCAAGCTTTCCGACGCGCGCTTGCCGCTGGATTCCGGAGATTTTGGCCTGATGTCGCGTCGCGTCGTCGACCAAGTCCGGCGAATGCCCGAACATCACCGTTACCTTCGTGGCATGCGCGGTTGGGTAGGTTTCCGGCAGACGGGGCTGCCGGTCGAACGCGAGGAACGCCACTCCGGAAAGAGTAAGTATAGTTTGCTGCGCCTGCTAACGCTTGCCACGGATGGGATTTTCGCCTTTTCCATCGTTCCGATTCGTGTTGCTGCTTTGCTAGGTGCCGCGGCAATGGCCGTCTCCATGCTGTACGTCTTCTATGCCCTCTATTACCGATTTTTCTTGCAACAATCACCGCAAGGCTTCACCGCCTTGATTGCGGTAGTGACATTTCTCTCTGGCGTACTTCTGTTTTTCCTGGGAGTGATTGGTGAGTATGTCGGACGTATTTATGAAGAGACCAAGGGACGCCCACTTTACATCATCGGGAGGATCGCAGGCGGTTTCAAGAGCACAATGCCAGCGACTTCCGCACAGACAGACGTTTCGCACGAAGTGCTGGAGCGAGAATTTCTGCGCTAACTTTGGAACAAGCGGCGATGCTCGCCAAGAAATTTCCGTTTGAGACAACTCTGTTGCCAAAAATAGTGTATTTGTCGCCACCATCCGAAGTCAGAATGGCAGATCGGTGGTTTGAGACCGCTTCGGACGATCACTTCTGGGTACGGCGACGATTCAATGTATTCCGCCGGCTGGCTGGTGAGCTGGTTCCCGGAGCTCGAGAGCTAGCGGAGATTGGGTGCGGTAACGGCCTGTTTCAGCGGCAGATCGAAGAAGTTTACGGCCGAGAAGTTACTGGCTTCGACCTGAATGAATTTGCCTTGAGAAAAAACCTGAGCTGCCTCAGCACGGTCTGTTGTTACGATATTTATCAAAGGGATCCAGCACTTCGAGCACGATTCGATCTGATCTTTCTGTTTGATGTCCTCGAGCATATCGCCGACGAAGATCGATTCCTCCCGGCATTGTTGTTTCATTTAGCGCCAGGCGGGAAGCTCGTTGTGAATGTCCCCGCCGGAGAATGGGCCTATTCGGCCTATGATTACGCGGCCGGACACCTGCGGCGCTACTCGATCCGCTCCTTACGGGATGCCGCCGAGCGCAACAATCTCGAATTCATGGAATGGAGCTATTGGGGTCTTCCCCTCGTGCCTATTTTAGTGCTGCGGAAGTTTTGGCTTTTGGGAATGCATGACCGCGATAAGATCATTTCGGCTGGATTCGACTCGCGAATGAGCGCTATCAACCAATTGCTCGGATTCGTTTCCAGGTGTGAGCGGATCCCGCAGACGTTCCTGGGAACCTCATTGATGGCTGTTCTTCAAATACGGCGCGGCTAACTGAGAGCGGAAGTTAGAACACTGCCTACGGTGCATAAGGATTCGCTGACCGAACCAAGCGCGATCTCTGTGGGGAAGAATATGCGGTGGCACGGGACTACGCCAGGAACGAGCGAGGCACGGAAATGTTCTCGGACGGCCTTTCGACGGGTGATACTGCGTTCTCGACGAAGACTGGAGCACAGACCGCAGCCGCCGAGGGGCACCCTTGGGGTCGGACATACCCTCAACTCATTGTCTTGGTTTTCGTCCTGAACGTAATCTCGGCGGTGTTGTTTATTGTCTTGGTCAACCGCCCCGTCTACGATGACCAGTACAACATAGTAGACGTTCATATGTACGCCGCTAAGGGACTTTCTACCGCTACTCTTCTGTCCCATAGTAACCCGCCAGGTCCTGGCAGTTTCGTTTGGATGGCTGGAGCAGTCCGTCTATTGGGCGGCGAGGAGTTGCGCGATGCGCGAATCGCTGTCCTGCTCAGTTGGTTGCTGCTCACCTTGGGCATACTGTTCGGAGCTCGCTTCAGCAGTTGTCCCCACGCCTGGTATGGTGCTCTCCTGACCTTGCTAGTTTTTCCGCACGCTGCTGAAGCAACCGCGACCGTACTCACGGAAGGGCCAGCGCTGTTTTTTGCAGTGCTAGGAGCCGTCGCTTGGACCGAGTTTGTATCCCGACCGCATGTCACTGCCGGCACGCTGGTGCTCGGGATCGTTGGGGGCCTGTCGATGGGCGTCGCGGTCACCTGTCGACAGTACTATCTGGCGCTTCTGCCCGCGGCGGCGCTGCTCGCACTTTACCAGCTCCGACGAAATGGAATGAGTTCGCGGGAGAAATCGCGCCGGTTCGCTAGCGTGATTCTTTCGACTGTAATCGCAATCGTGCCCGTGCTTCTTTTAGCCGTCGTTTGGAGGGGACTGTCCAGCCCCGGCATGGCCACAGGCACCTCCTACCAAATGATGTGGAACGCTCGGGTAGGTTTGAATTTTTCTCGGCCGATCATCTCCGCTTTCTATTCCGCGTTTTATCTCGTTCCGTTAACATTCCCAGCGATGCTGCGCCTAAAGGCAGCGCAGCGTTGGCAAGCATTGGTGGTGGCGTTGCTTGGGGGGATCGCTGCTGCTCCATTTATGACGGCGTTACTACAGCCGGGTCCACTTCGCACGCTCGTTCTAGCAGCGTTGCGAATCCCTTATGCGGGGGTTGCTCTGTTTGGGCTCATCGCTGCGGTGACAATCTTTAACGCCATTGCCTTGGGTCAGTTGTTGTGGGAGCAACGTGCGATCGTGCTTTCATCCCCACCGATAGCCTTCGCGTTGCTGACAATTATCTTCTTCGTCGGGGAACAGTTCGGAGTCGGAGGCAACATTCCACTTTATGACAGGTATATTCTGCAGCTAGCTCCATTCTTGGGAATTGTCGCCTTTTTCTGTCTACCGCGACTGACCTGTGCACGCCTATTGGCACTGGCGGGTCTTTTCGTGGTCAGCAACGTGATACTTTGGCGTTACGCTTTCGGCAACTAGCGTTGAAGTTCTTCGTCGCCTCGTTGAAATCTGAACAGGGCAAGAAGCGGCGCTGACCCGAGCTCGGTTAGTGTTCGGGGCGAGATCTACTCGAGGAGAAGCTGGGCCGCTCTGAGGGATACCTCTCAGGGAAAATACAAGGGGACAAATCACATCCAGCGAGTCCGAGCAAGAATTGAGAGTGAGTAGACGAAACTAATTCTGTAGCCCGCGGATCGAAACTCCAGGAGGCCCTTCGATCCAGATGGTGCGGAAACCCGCGCTTGCGTGGAATGTTCGCGTTCGCCGTGATCGAAACGCGCCAGATTCGCAGTGTCCCTGGTCCCGACATATTTCTCGCACATGACCCCCTGGGAATCAAGCCGCTCCGGATAATTGGCATTCTTTATGGGCTCCTTCGAATGAGGATGCGGCCGCGGAAACTATTCTGGGCCCTGGGGAAAGCCCGCGACAACAGTATTGCCTGCAAGAAGATCAGTTGAATCCGCCGCAATGGCTTGGCACAGATTGGAGAGTGCGGAAATATCAGCGGGGGGGCGGACACGGCGGATTGGTATCTGTGCCACGAGCCGTGCCAATACGTAAAACTCGCTGCGGCGCATCGCTTGATCCGGCAGATGATTCATGTAGGTGTTACCAAGGAGTGCGACGAATGCATCTCTGCCGGTCATTTCTTCAATGATTGGGGCGACCAGGGTGGGCTCGCGACGATCTAAGACGTAGATTGCTCCGAGAGGCAGAGACCGTGCTTCGAACTGGTTATGCGGATCAATCGGCATGAAGCGCTTGTCCCAACCGGGGCTGATGAGGGGCAATGCATCTTCTGTCCCGCAAAGTGCCTGAACCGACTCGGCCCACAGGTTTACGCGGGGATAGCCTGGCGGGATCTCAAAATGCGATCCTTTTTGCGTCAGAGCAACAACGTCGTCGGAAATAACCCGGCAACCAAATCGAGCAAACGCTGCGGCAGTGGTGGATTTTCCAGCTCCCGCGGGGCCCATGAGAGCAATTGCATGATTACCAAGCGAAACAGCACTGGCATGAAGAGAGAATACGCCTCGGAGGCGCAAAACGATTCCTAGAACCGGGCCCACAATGTATGGGGAGACATCTTCAAGCGTCAATTGCTCGGGCCAGTCAGCAAACACTTCACGACCGTTGCGCTCGATTGCAACCTGCGTCCCGTCACAGTACGAGAACTGAAAATAGCTGCTGCCGGCCACTAGGGAAGCCCGCAGCACCGGCTCGCCATTTGCGTCCTTGAATCGGCTCACATAAAAGGCTTCTGATGGTAAAGCAGCCGCAGGCAGCGGGAACCCATCCTCTTTGAGCCGAATGGTGACGTCTGCGATTTCGTCTGACTTCGTTAGAACAGAAAGCCCGGGAACGGCCATATTGGCCGCAAGACGAAGGCCGTAAACTGAGTGAAAGACCGCCAAATTTTCTTCCGGGCTTGTTACTAGGCCGCTCTCTGGAAAGTTCAGCTATGGGGTACAAAACCTGTTCGCGGCGTGAATCATGAATAACAATATCCAGCCATTGATCGACCGGTGAGGGATACCCAGCACCTGGGCCACTACCCGCCGGTTTTATGATTCGCCTTACCTGTATTGTCACCTGTAGCGTTGGCGGTCACGTTGAGCTGAGTAATTTTCTCAATCGGGCCATAAACCTCAAGAGATGGCGTGCTGTAGACCTTTTTAGGAGAGGTTTCTGATTGATGGGAACTGGCTCGTGAATTCATAGGCTCAAGTCTATTCAATCGCTACCTGCCGCGCAACCAAAAATTCAGACTGAGAGGCCTCAGGTTTACCCAGGCCACCCCGGGACGTCCTTCTTTCCAGACTCCCGGAATTTGGTCACGGCGGACGTATCGCTCAAGTTCAGAGGCCTGCTGGAAGCGATCCACCCATGCCGATTCTGGCTTTTTTAGAAGGGCGACCACGGGGTCCGCTTGCAAGGGGGACTTGGCTCGGAACCGCACACGATCCGGTAGTAACCCACGGCCCGACTGCCGGAGCAACTCTTTATCGCAGCACCACGGCAGTCGGGGTAAGCCGAGAAGGAACTTCACAATCCGCAGGTCGAAAAACGGATGCCTGAGCTCCACGGGAACCCGGGTTACACCAGGATCGAGCCCTTCGAACACGTTCTGCCAGCCGATATGGGACATTGCAAAGCTTGCCTCCGGTCGAAAAGCGGCGAGGTGTGCTTCCAAACGCATAAGCGCCTTCCGGTCACCTAATTCATGAAGCATCCAACGGTCTCGCAATCCCAATGTTTTTTCGAGGTCCCTGTTTATCCAAGCTGGATACGTATAAAAAGGATTCCCGGTACTGAACAGCAAGCGCAATCGTCCCCGCAGGTACAGCCTCGAGAACCTTTTCTCGGCAGTTAGATATCGCACGGCGTCATTCCAGGCACGAAGGAACTGCTTAGTGTGCAGCAACTGGCGAAAGTGGACAGTGATTCGGCTCGAAAACCCTGGATCGCTCCCTTGGCCGGTAAGCGCGATGCGACTTCTCTCTGCGATTCGACTCAATAGATCGGTCAAGCGGTCGGGCCAGGCGGAGTGTTCTGGTTCGGGCGAACGGTACTGCGGTAGTCCCGCTCGTCCGAACAACTGACAATCATCTAAGACCTGAAACTCAGTCGGAATGCCAAGCTTGGTCGCGACAAGACCAACATAATGACGCTCCTCATCAGGGATCAACCTATCGAGGACGTGTGTATAGGCGAATAATTCTGAGCCATTCTTATCTTGGGCCAAGAGTCGCTTGGCAGAGGCCGCTACGGTTGTTGAATCGAGACCACCGCTCATCAGCACGCCAGCGCTATTTGCGCGCAAGCGATCTGCCACGGCTTTATCCAGTAGATCGCCGAAGCGTTCCAGATACTCTCGGTCCTGCTTGAAGTGAACCGGCTGGGTAACGGAAAGGGTCCAATACCGGCGGACAGAAAACGTTTCGCGGTCGCATTTGAGGGCGTGAGCGGCCGGCAGGCGCTGGACATCAGCAAAAGTAGTTGTTCCCGGCTCCTGGTTCATATCAAACAGCAGAAAATCGGCGATGGCTAGATCGTTGAGCTTGTTGGATACCGCGGGATGGAGGCGAATGCACTCAAGTGTGTTGCTGAAGATTAGCGTCTTGCCGATGCGGGCAAAATAGAAGGGTTTCACACCGAAGCGATCGCGCGCACAAAATAGGCGTCTGCTTTCGGCGTCCCATATGGCGAAGGCGAAATCACCGAGCAAGTACTCGATGCAGACATCGTTCCACGCCGCGTATGCGTGCAGGATCAGGTCGGGATCTGTTGTAGTGTGCGAACAATTGCGTCCAGCCGCCTGCAACTTCGCGATCAGGCTTTGCCGATCGTCCAAGCGCGCATCAGCCGTGATCCAAAAGCGACCGTCCATGCAAGCTGGCTGGTATTCGGATTGGGCATCGCTCGTCGTGCGGAGCATCGCGTGGCCGAATCCAACCGATCCCCGCACCCATGTTTGTTGTGCATCGGGTCCTCGGAAGGCGAGGAATACAGTCATCCGATCGAGCACTCCCCGATCCAGGGGCTGTCCGTCCGACTGCAAGATACCTACGATTCCGCTCATTGTTGGTAAAGAGGCCGCTCTTCGCCGGGATTTCCATGTTGATTTCTCGGCCGACAGATAAATTATATGTGCCCGCCTCAGATTGCAACGCCTCAATCAGCTTCTTGATTGCACGGTCGTTTCGGCGGCTGCGGGAAAACGCCAAAGCCCAAAATTGGGAATCTCGAACCCTTTTCTCAGGCACTTTTCCTTCTCCCGTCTTGATTGGCACCGAAATCGGTTTCGGTCTTCAGGAGGATTCTCGCGTCCCCGATCCGTCGAACGGCGCACTGTTATCCTCAACTGCTCTCTCCATTCCTCGACTTCACCACAAACTTCGCTCCTCGAATAGGTGTGTTAGTCGAACGCCTGCTCTGTATTTTTATTTATCGGCGATTTCGAAAGCGAGAACAAAGCGAAGCGTATGTCCCCGTAATTTCGTTTGCGCCATCGACCAGCTCATGAATGCGACGCGATGGGCAAAAGAAACGAGAAAAAGTCTGGCGTTTGACTGATCGGATATTTTACGGCGTTATTGTGAGCTTGATTGGCATTTACTTTCCCTTTTCGTGTACTAAGCTGGCACTTGTATTCACATCTGACTGTGCGAGCTGACGGTAACCCTCGCGAAATCTGTCACTTCCTGAAGAATGGTGTTTGGCAAGAAACGTGCGCAAAAGACTATGGGCGCGAACTGAGTATATTGGTCGTGCTTGACCAAGGGAGCTTAACGTGCGACTAAGACTAGGGGTTATTTTCTTGTTAGCACTGTGTTTTGCCGTCTCGGGCGGTGCGGCATGGGCCGACGGTGTTCCTGTCCAGAACGCGTCCTTCGAAAGTGCATATACTCTCACTACTTCTTGTGGTCTCGGATGCGCGTACAACAACGGCCCGATCCCAGGTTGGACAATGACGGGATCAGGCGGCTCGTTCCAACCCAGCACTACCTTCTTCAATCTTCCACTGCCCGGCGGGCCCAGCGACAGCATCGTAGCCTACAGCAACGGGGGCACGATTTCGCAGATCTTGGGCGTTACAGTGCAGCCCGACTCAACATACACGTTGTCGGTTTATGTTGGTGACAGGTTAGACGGTGAGGTGGCCAACTACTCGATCGCGCTGGACGACGGATCAACGACGCTTTGCTCTACCCCCACTGCCTCAAATGGAGCTATCGCGCCCGGGACATTTGAGGACGTAACCTTGACCTGTTCGACAGGCGCTACGGTTGCTCCGGGAGCTCTTACAATCGTTCTAACGAGCGCCGGAACGCAAAGCGATTTCGACAATGTCTCGCTAAACGTGGTCCAGAGTCCAGAGCCAGCTTCTTACCTGCTCCTGTTGATTGGATTGGGATCTATGGTTGTGTTCTTCAGATCTCGTCGAATGGGAGTTTCCTCTTAGGGATGCTTGGACGATCGGGCGACGAAGTTCGATCGCAATACCGCCAGGCGCATTCTAGCTACCGTTCGACCTAGGAACGGTGGAAACCCGCCCGTTTGTCCATCTTTTCATGGCAGGAAGCACACAGAGTGGTAAGGTTCCCCATGTCGTCGCCCCCGAGCGCACTCCGAAAACAGAGATGCTGAACTAGCAGTTCAGTCGTTCTTCCGCAATTCTGGCATTTCCAGCTCGCGTCGCGGGCGATGCGCCCGTTCCTCGTCCTATTGGCCGAAACGACAGCGCTCTCAGCGCTCAAAGCTCAACCGCAGTAGAATATTAGTGTCGCTTTAACAAGTTATGGGCGGGGGAACCATGTCTATCCTAAGACGGATTTTGATCATGGCGGCACTCATTTCGGTTCTGCGGGGAAATTTCACCCGGGCTCAGCAGCCTAGGGTCGATCAGGTAGTCGATCGGATAGTGCAACGGGAGAACGAGGAAGTTAGAACCTTGCAGCAGTATCATCCGATCATAGAGACGTACGTGCAGGATATGCGTGCAGGCCAAGACCTCGACACGCCGCCGATCACGGATCACTACTTTCTGGGCAGAATGACGCTTAGTGAAGGTAAGGTGCAACGTCCGTCGGAAGTCGATAAAAAAGAAAGATCTAAGTCAGTGAAACAGGAAGGCCTCAGCAGGCTCTTCAATAAGGAGACTATTGCGCATGGTTTTCTGAGTTTGATCTACGTCGATTCAAACGGCTTCGACCGCCAACATTATCGTTTTGATTATGTACGGCGTGAGTTCCTCGGCGAGGTTCGCTGCTTCGTCTTTGATGTGTCGCCTCTTGAAGAAAAAGGCGGTGACCATTTCCTGGGCAGAATCTGGGTCGAAGATCAAGACTATACGATCGTGCGTTTTAACGGTACGAACTCTTCCGCGGAACATTCCAAGGCCTATCGATTGCATTGTGATAGTTGGCGCATGAATCTGGTGCCCCGCGTTTGGGTGCCGGCCTACATCTATAGCGCCGAATCGGATACGGACAATAAGCTTTCCAATAACATTCTTTTCCAAGCCCAAACTCTGTTCTGGGGATATGGCCCAAACAACTCGCCTGCAGAATACAGCTCCACGGCGGCGAGCCAGCCGGCCTCGGGGCACGAGAACGAAGAAGTCGGGCTCGACCGTCTCCAAGCGGCTGGCCTGTTAGCTCCGAGCGGACCTGTTGACAAAGTTCTTTACACGATCGCGAACAATCTTGCGGTCAGCAATAACCTGGACATCGAGCCGGACGTCGCCTGTCGGGTGCTACTGACTACAACGCTCGAATCATTCACCATCGGCCACACGATTTTAGTCAGTCGCGGATTGCTCGACGTGTTGCCCGATGAGGCCAGTTTGGCAATGATCCTCGCGCATGAGCTAGCGCATATCTTGTCCGGACATACGCTTTCGGACCAGTGGGCCGTGAGGGATTGGAGCGAATTTATGGTCAAGGATCGCTTCAATCATTTCGGCTTTCCGATCAATGCCGGTGTCGAAGAAACAGCAAACGAGAAAGCAGTTCAACTCTTGCAAGGGTCACCTTACAAGGACAAGCTGGGGAACTCAGTCCTGTTCATGCAGATGATTGGTTCGCAAGCCCAATCACTGCCGAGCTTGATCAGCCCGCATGTCCGTAGTCAGGCACCAATCGCAAATCGCCTGTCGGCGGTCGCACCATCTGCCGCGAGCAAAGAACAGTCAATTACCGTACTTCCCATGGGTTCCCGCATCGAGCTGAATCCTTGGACGAGCCAGATCGACCTGGTGAAAAGTAAACCAAACACGCTCGTTTCGACTCGAAAACGCCAAGACCTTCTCATCAATCCCTCCATGCTTCATCTGGTTCGCCAAACAATGGGAGGGCCTGTACAACAGGGAAAATCTGTTTCAGACGATCCGAGCAAGCCAACGCAGTAAAGCAGACGAAGTGGCGAAATACAAAAAACGCCACTTCGCTCAGTTCAGAGGAGCAAGCGTCGTCGAACAATAATAGGATCCCGCGATAATCGCTGTCTTGCTCTCACAAGTCGAACCGTGCGAGAACCTCGGCACGGAGATGGATTTCTCGACGACACACACTGCAAAGAGCTATGAGATTTTCTTCCGCGTCGCCTCCCAGACGACTTCGCTGCTGCATGCGATGGACCTGGAGATCTTTAGAACTTCCGCATCGTTGGCATCGCCAGCGATCGCGGTGGAGTACGCGCTGGCAAAGCCGCTGATAGGAATCCCGGTCCAAGCGAATTCTAGAATTTCTTGAGACGGATGATTTCATGATGCCTGCGGATCCGCAGCAAGAACTCCTGCTGCTGGGAGTTCGGTAGCAGCAGGCAAATTCGACTGAGCGCCAAGAGTAGGGAATCGGCATTGGCGGAAGCGTCCGGGTTTGCGCCCGCCAGAAAATCCGCGCAAGTCATCTCGAGGCAATAGCCCCGTACCTTTTGACTGTCTAGCATCAACGAAGCGGTTTCCAGTGCCTGGTCAATGACGGCCAGCTGGCTCTGATACATCTTGAAATAGAGCATCTCCCACGGCTCGGTCTCCTTGCCTGTCAGGTGTCGTTCCACCTCGCGCTCGAACTCCTCCTTCGGCAGCTCCTGCGCCTTGTGCAATCAGGTTGCACAGTCGAATGCCTGTGCGTCCCGTCGCGCAACCTTGGCTAACTCCGCGGGGAGTCGCCTTCGTCACGATTGAGCCTACCAGCGTGGCAATCTTGGACGCATGGCTCGAGAACCTGAGAAAGTAAACTCTGCCTGCTTGCGCACAAACCGAGTTGGGATTACCAAGTGTATTTCGACAGCAGAATTTTGCTGCTCGACCGTGAGCGTGAGAAGTACACCGTTGACGAACATGATGAAAGCTGCATGAAAAGCTACGACGACTTAGCCTCTGTGCAGATATTGCCAGAGCTCACGCAATTCTTGCGGGGGACTTTCAAGAAGACGATTGGTTCACAGGTTTTCCGCACTACCGCATAGGAAGCACACGGCCGCTGCCAATCGGAAAGCGCCCCGGCCGGGCCAGCCCTCCCCGTCTCCTGAAGGCATGCGCGCCCGCATCCTGCAGTTCGCGCGCAGGCGCTACGCCGGCTTCCACGACCTCGAGCTCTGCGCGAAGCTCGATGGGCTCGCCGCCTCGAGAAGACCAGGCTTCAGGCGCCCGGAGTGTTCAAACTCAAAGGATTCCTTAAACCGTTTCCCCGTGGCAAAGTCGCTGCTCCGCTTGTCTCGATACTAGACGCCTTTCCCTTTCGCTTTCGCTTTCTCCAGCGGGTAGGCCTTATCGGCCTCGTCCAATCCTGTTGCAATTTGTTCTTTCGTCTGGTTGACCAATTCCTTCCCGCGTTCGACCAAGTCCTCAGCGCGCTCACTTAGCTCCCGCGCCTTCTTCCGAGCGTGCTTGCTCCCCTCCTTCACCTTCTTCGATAGGAATTCGCGAGTTCCTCTACCGGATTTCGGCGCGAAGACGATACCCACGAGCGATCCGATAGCGAGTCCTGCGAGGAAATAGCCAGCGGTCGAATGGATCTTTTCGGTCATGGCTGACCTCCGAGTTCAGAAGTTACGGCAAAATTCTGGTTGGATTGGATATGTCAAGCGGACGGATCTCCAGACCCAGATTGTACCGGAACCACTGGCGAGCCGTTTGAATTGTTTCGAGAAGTGGGAGAGCGATTTGTCACGTGTGAAATCTCTTGGTCCAGCCCTCGGCACTCATGCTTGAGGAGATTCTAGCGCAGTGGCGAGTACGCTCATCTCCAAGGGCTCGCTCGAACCGACGAATTCCAATCCCGCCCCAAATCGCCCCTTACCCAAAGCGTCACAATAGGCGGCGCGGGCCACGAACGTAAACTGACCGGCTGGCAAGGCAACCAGAAGGGTGTCGTCGATCATCGATTCGCTCGTCGAGACGACACGAACTCCGCGGGGACTGACGTTTTTCGTGATCGCCCGTTCCACTCCCAACTTGTCGAGTCCACCAATAAGCATCGCCGTAACTTTCATGTCGACGCAGTTCTCGGCCCCTTCCACCATGAACTGTTGTTTCATTGGGCTTCCCTCCAAGACAGGACGGCTTCGGCGTTCACCGCAGGACGCGAGGCCTGAGGTCAAGGCCGCCGCGCTTTTGCAGTCATCGCAGCCAAGCTCCACTCAGAAGGGCATGGAAGAAAGGGGTATTGCCGCGAAAATGCCAACTACAGGGGCGATTCTGCCGGTGTTAAGTCGGCTCCGTCCTGTCACGGTCGTCAAACCGCCGCACTCAAGCCGGAATCATTTTCGACCGCGAGACTCTCCGGGTACTCCAACGTGGTACCCTGCGAAACAATGTGGTGTAGCTTGTAGGTGGAGGAAGCCATGCGTCCAGACCATGTGGAAGTCTTGTGGGATGCGGCGAAGTCGAAGTGGTTGGTTCGAATCGAAACTGGCGAAGAAGTGATTAAGCGTCAATGCGACGCGCCGAATAATGCAGACGAGCCGACTCTTCGCTCGGCTGCCCAAAAAATCGTGGAAGCTGAAGGCTACGGCGTGGACCTCAGCTCGATCAGCGTTCGCCGCTAGCGAGTCTCAAACGCGGAGTTTGGCGCCAGTTGCGGGACTTCCATCATCCGACGCGCTTTCTACGAAGACACAAATTAGCTGGACCTCTAGTGTCGATGCGCGAGTTTCAAGCCGCGAAGAATCAGATCCAGTGATCTCCGCTTGAATTCAGTGGCTCGCCGCCACAAATTGGAAAGCGTCCTCGACTGTCTTGATACCGGCCTTCGCACCCAGCGAACTTGTTTCCATCTTCGAAAACTGATATTGACGGCGCGGGGAGAAATTTCCCGGATCGAAAGTGCCTTTTGCGAATTGGAAGATCCAGACGTATTGACGGTGCGCCTTGTCTGCATCGGATTCAGACATGAGCGCAGAGTCGATCATTGTCATGGGTGTGAAATCCGAAAAACCGTTGATCTTGTGAACCGGTTCGGGCATCGTCGCGCTAAAAAAATCTACGTCATGTGTGAAGATAATCACGAAATCCACTTTCGAAGGATCGGGGGCCGGACAGACGTTCGCGAATAGCTTTTTCCTATTCTGGGCGATCCATTTCGTTTGGTTGGGCGTCAGGCCGTATGCAGAAAAGTAGTTCTGGCAGGCGAAGTCTGCGCGTAGACTTTCCGGCTGTGAATCGGGAATTCCGTCGGAATCGCTGGTTGGTGTCGTCGCATCAGCAGCAACCGCCCTTGATGAGGTTTCGTTGGCAGGCGGAGAAACTCGCGGAGGAATCATTTCGCCGTACGATGCGATGGGTAGCATTGAGCCGCCTGCAGGTAGCTTTTTGTCGCTGGTGCCTTTCGCTCGAGCCTCGCTGGCCGAACCGGAAGACGGCGGACCTGAGAATCGCTCCGAATCAGGCGGAACGACAGCGGCCATATCCGCGGCCGCTTTGGCAGTTGCGTTCGCGATTTCCTTTGCCTGAGCCTGCTTCGCGACTGCACCGACATCAAGAGCAGGATCTGGGTGAACCTCAAGCGGTGGAAGATCGGCGATGGAGTTCTCGAGAACATAGCCCTCTACTCCATTTTGAGTGCGAATCTTTACGTAGTCCTTAACGCGCTCAATAATATCGACACTTTCCCCACAATTCAGTTTCGCCTCGACGTCGAAGCTATTCAAGGAGTCATAGACCCAGATCTGGTCCCGATAGGAATTACACTTCAGGGCTGCGGGATTAGCCGACGCAGACCCCGTCAACAGCGATGCACCCACCAGGCTGACCAGCAGCAAGAAGAATCGTGCTCTGAGGTCCATTTCTCCCCCCCAAACTGCTCGCTTTCGAGAACTTTCACGATAGTCTAGTACTTTGGGCCAAGCGAACAACTGTACGAGAGTACAGAGAAAGGACAGTTAGCCACCAAACGGACGTCGTTGCGCAACCGTGACAAATGCTGATCATTCCGAGACTTACCTGTGGGATCTGACGATGACCGCAAACGAATTATCGGCTCATCGTTCGATAACTGAAGGAGTCTCACGGCCGACGGCCAGAATGATTCCACCCGACTTCATGTCGCATGTGGGGTCACAGATCGTTACGATTTCGATCCCATAAATTCGTAACGCATCCCGAAGGGCTTCGGCGCTAGGAGGTAGACCCCCCGGTCCGCCTACCACAAACCCCAGGCCCGTGCATTGACCGCTGGAGGTTTCTGACGGCGAACCTTCAGTCACTTCCCACCCGATCACCTTGAAAACCGTCAGGAAATCCTCTGCGTAGCTGAGCGTGTCGCTGGCTGACGGATCGTACCGCACGCCGACCTGTTGGTCAGGAAACGCAAGGAGCACCTGAATCAGAACCGCCTTCTGATGTGTCGTCAATTTCCGCGGAGTCAGGTGCATTAATCTGCCCCAAGGTACGGCTCCCATCCCATGCCAACCCCCTAGGGACTGGTGGAGAGCGCGGAAGTTCGCTTACGAGGCGCTCGCGGCCTTGTTATTCCCTTGCTCCGAGTGCCTGCATTGTTCAAGCCGGAAAATTCTGTCCGGATGTTCTCGAGACGCAGTCGTGACAAAACGTTCCGCAACAACTCTGCTTTCGAAACATCCGTGACATTGCTTTGCCCGATCGCCTATTCGTGCATCCCAACTTGAGACGTCCCATTTTTCGCCCATGTCGTCACCTCTGCGCTGGGCGCTTTTCCCGCCTGCCTACTTGTTCGGCATCACCCGCTCGGAAACGCGATGAGGATAAATTGGCCGGTTGATCGCCTCAAGGATTTCTGCGGCTGTAAGGCCGGTCTGTCGAGCGGCGTTGAAGGCGAGACGTACAACTTCCAATGCCTGAGCTTGTTTTCTCGTCATCTGTACCTTCAGTGGCTAGGCGATGCCAGTATCAGCCAACGCCGCATACGCATCAAGCGTTTTCATCTCCATAAAGTGACTGGATGCGGTTTGCTTGCAAACGACCCCCAGTCCCCGCTGAGGCGTCTAATCGGCAGTATAATCCGTCTAATGTCCGACGTAATTCACATCTACGGAGATTCTTACGAGACGTGTCCTGTCTGCGGTCATAAATGTCCGTACGACGGCGGCATGAAAGATTTCGTCAGCGAGCCTGTCATCCGGCCCGCCGATTGGGAAATCGAATTGAACTGTCCCGAGCACGGAAGATTTTCAGTACTTGCCGGAAGCTTGATCCAGCCTGCGTAACGTCGCGGCCGAGGTATCGTCGTTGAGAATCTCGGTTCGAATCCGGAACGGAATTTCCACAATGATCAGCATTCACTATCGCAGTCTGAAGATCCTCAACCTCTTCACGCGGACTTCTTCACGTCCGTCTGAAGCGCGTATATCCGCGTGTCGCAGTTGTTGCAGCGAAAAGGACGAACCGGAGTAACTCGACAAGCGAACTGCTCCGCAATACCTCTGCGTTTCGACCGATGAATGTTAGTGCTGCCGCAGATGGGACATTTGTGAGAGCGCATTATGTAGAGCATTTTCATCGATGACTGGAACCCGAATAATCAAGGTTTAGGGGCTGGTGCAAGGTAGCGTAGGCCCAGGGTGTTAGAAAGTCAAGCAATCGGCACTTTGGATAAAGGGGCGGAAGCTTCTGCATTTCTTCTTCCGAATCACGCCTTTGGCGGCCGGCACAACCGCAGTGTCGGGTAAAGAGTAAGGGATCCTCCATAACGGACCACCATGGACGTTAATTGGGTCACGCCCCCTGCCACCCGTGCGTTCTAGAAATGCTGCATCAGCTTCCTCGCTTGAAAAACCGACCAACTCCGGTGACAGAGTCAACCTCGGCGCGTGATCGACACACGTGACTTCACTGCTGGAAGCAACTGCGTACCCACGAATGCCTTACGCCAACAGGCAGCTACGTTCGTGATTCTCGCACTCGAGAAGAAATCCGCTATCGCGACGGAGCTGGCGTCAAGCTCCTTGTGGGCGCTGGATCCTGCACCCGGACGACCGTGGCGTAGTAATGGTTGCCGTAATGATTGGTGCCGGATGGTATTTTCTTGGACCCAAATGTGAATGGAATGCTTGAAGAAATGCGTTGATAATCGGAAGTGGTTCATCCAAAGCAAGTACGAATCGCACAGAAAGAAATCCGAATAAGAGGAGGCCCGTGGAAACACCGGGAAAC
>Ga0210398_10000442_pt1 | contig 47991 bp, 43 predicted proteins | sample IncBWC4OmetaG_FD_161047 | JGI IMG/M metagenome (GOLD analysis project Ga0210398, IMG submission 161047) | Forest soil microbial communities from Barre Woods Harvard Forest LTER site, Petersham, Massachusetts, United States - Inc-BW-C-4-O | ecosystem: Environmental > Terrestrial > Soil >...
TGCAACTCGACTGCATGAAGCCGGAATCGCTAGTAATGGCGCATCAGAACGGCGCCGTGAATACGTTCCCGGGCCTTGTACACACCGCCCGTCACATCACGAAAGTGGGCTGTACTAGAAATCGCCGTGCCAACCGCAAGGAGGCAGGCGCTCAAGGTATGACTCATGATTGGGGTGAAGTCGTAACAAGGTAGCCGTAGGAGAACCTGCGGCTGGATCACCTCCTTTCTAAAAGAAAAGGGAGTACGGCCTGCGTCGGTAGCAGGCACGGCTCTCCATCCCGGATCTCACGACCCGGGACGTTCGGTTCTCTCAGCCCGACGGGTTCTGACCTGTCTCACTCGACGTCAAAGAGTTTGTAGCAGACAAACGCAAGCCCGCTCCGATGTGAATCGGAGCGGGCTTTTTGTTTTTGAGGTACTTTCCTCGGAAACGTCGCTACTTGTTATCCGAGCCCAAGGGTACATCCGGAAGAACCTCGGTGTGCTCCTTCTGAACGGCTTGCAGCTGATTCGGATCCAAGCCGAGAGCCTTCAGAATCGTTGGAGCGATCTGCATGGTTTCGACCGGGCTGGTGACGGTTTGGGGATCGAAATTCGGGTTCGACAGCAGCATCATCACGTTGACGTCGTCATGCGCGAAGCCGCCATGTTCGGCCAGCTTCTTGGTGCTGCTAGAATAGGTAACGCCGACGTTGGGGGTGACGAGGATGTCCGGCGTGCGTGGATCGCCAGCGGGTGGCAGTCCAGGCGCGTTGTAAATCTGGGTGATCCCCGGCCCCCAGAAGATCTGGCCGATACCCGCGATATTGGCGGTTGCCGGCGACTGAGTTTCAAGCAGGCTCACTGCCTTTTCCGTGGTGCAGTTGCTGTTGAGCCAAAGCAGGGAGACATCATCTTCGGTCGGCCCGATGCCGGTGGGATTGGAAGGAGATTCGGACAGGGGCAAGCAGCCGCCGCCATCCAAAATCGTGGCGGGCGACGTCGTCACCAGGCCACTCGTCGTTATGCGCGTGTAGCGAGCGGAATCGACAGGACTCTGGCCGTGCTTGGCTGAAATGATGATCAAGGTCGAGTCCAGAAGGCCGCGGGACTTGAGACCGGCCACCATCTTGCCGACCGACGCGTCGGCGAACTCGATTTCGCTCAGCAAGGAAGCGGTCGGAGTGCCCTGTGCATCCTGATAGCCGCCTGTCAGGCTCAGCGATTTCTCAATCAGTTTCTGACCGACGCTGACCACCTGGAAATTCATTCCGAACAGTGCGGGCGTGGGAGCCGAAGCTGCGCCATTGTGCGTCCTGCCGTTAATCTCGTTGAGAATGGAGTTGACCTTGAGCATGTCATAGCACTGGATGTTCTGAAAACTGTCCGTCCAGGCGTTCGACGAGGCGACCGCTGTTTGGTCCGGCAACGGATTGCAACCCGGCACTCCCGGCAGACTCACTGGGATGGAATTAATGTCCGGCGCGTAGTAGTCGTCCACGTTGGTGCCATTCCCAGGGCCGGAGACCGCGGAGTAGGACGGGTGCTTGTCGGTCCACGCGGTGTATCCGCCCGCGGCATGAACGACTCCGAAAATTGTGTTCGTGCGGACGAAGTTCCAAGGAAACACCGGCGCGCAACCGTTTGCGGGGTCGCGCACCAACCTGTTCGGATCGATCGAGTTGATCCCACCGTCTCCTGTGGGTGCCCCGCCGTTCACCTTCGTCTGGTCTAGATCGATTCCTTCGTCATATTCCGTGGTCGTGCCGGGAAACATACCGGGCGTGCAGGTCCCGCCGGCCACGCCATTGCCAGTCGTCGCCTTGGGTGGCGCGAGAGAACGGTCATACGCAACGTCGTAGAAGGCGCCCACCGTACGCGGAGAACCGCCGGTGACGAGCGCCATCAAGCCTGGAAATGAGTCGGATGTTTTCGAAGTGGCGGTGTCGAGGTAATTGATGCCCGTTTCGGCAAGTTCGGCGAGATGCGGGCAATAGGGTTGGCCGCCGTTCACTCCGGCGATTCCTTTTGAACAATTAATGAAGTCCAGCGCATGCATGCCGTCAATGCTGATCAGCAGAACGTGACGAATTCCGTTGCCGTCCTGGTCGCGGCCCTGCGTGCGGGCGATCGGAACAATTGACGCGGCCAACAGTATTGCGCCAGCAACTGCCACCGCCCATCTCTTGCTTTTGCTTGTCATCAGAAATCCTCCTCAGCAGCACTGATATCTTTCTTTCATTTCGCTTCGGTAAAATCCGTGTCAAGTCTCAGTTGGAAAAAAACCGTGAAGTGCACACAGAACACTTCACGATGCGGAAATTCGAGAGCGCACAGCAAGGATGGTCTTTCTCGATTCGCCAACGGCTAGAGCTATCGATCCCGCATCTGGGAGCGCCGGAGGGGTTACGACCCTGAGATTCACGACCTCAGGGCCGCGGCGATTCGAAGTGTTGCGCAGGAAACTTCTTAGTGGGAATCCCGGTCTCGGTCCTGGCACACATCCTGGCCTTGGCCCTGATCATCATGTCCTTCGTGCTGCGACGTATCCACGAACATCATGCCGCCCGGGCCGGACAGACCTGTCACGATCGGGGTGACAACTCCCGTTGTGAGGTCGAGCGTTCCGACAAACGGTCCCCCATCTGCGGCGGTGAACGCGGACCCGGGCGAGAAGGCGTTCTTCTCGAGGGTGTACACGTTGTTCAGGCCCTTGTCGGCGAAGACCAGAAATCCCTCGGTGGAGGTGATAAAAGCGGTGTCATCCGTTTCAACGGACACGCGTCCACCGGGCGTCAGATAGCTCAGCGGCAAGCGCAACACACGCTGACTGGGCGAGTCAGGATTGCTGACGATGATCAATTCCTGGTCACCCTGACTGTCGAGCACGATGTTGCCGAGAGGATCGAGGGTCATCGAATCGGGATCCTGGAGGTTGAGTTGAATCGTCGCGTCGGTGGGTATGTCGATTGCGCTGGCTTCACCGGCGAGCACAGGTTCGACTTGAATCGTGTTTCCTTCGAGGTGGGCGCTGACAATGGCCGGGCCGGTGTTCGGATTATTTGCCGGATTTGAAGCGCTGATGTAAACCTTGCAGCCGCGGAAAACGAGGTCATCGTAGCCGCCGCCATGCAGGGTCGGGCCGAAGGTGTACAGCCTCTGCGTTTGGGTCTCGGTATTGATGATCACGAGATTCGCGTTTGCATCCTCATTCTGCAGCGCCCAGAGAAGATGGGTGGCCGGATCGAATTTCAGTCCATCGTTGTGTCCGGGAACCGTGTAGATATGAATGATGCTTCCGTCCATTCGGAATTCGACGACCTGACTGTTCAGGCCGTCGGAGCCATCCGGAAGATGGCCGTCACCGTACCCGACGAACACTTTATCCCCGAGAATTGCAACCGAATCGGGCGCACTCAAGCCTGCAGGCGCCGTAGCAAACACGGTGAGCTTGTATGGGGACGCTGCTTGGGGAGTTTGCCCGAAGACGGGCAGCTCGACGAGGCCAAATGCCATTAAAGCCGCCGTGACAATAATCCGCGCGATCACTTTGTTCATTGTGCTTTTCTCCTGTTCACGTAACTGAAATGAGCCCGGACCCACCTAGACCAACAGACCAATGCGGTCAACAGGCTGAGGGGGGAACTCTAGCGGAGGTAGCAGGCCGTTAGGTAAATGCTGGGTGAACGCCGAGCGAAAAGTAATGCGACAAAACCTTAATGCTTGTTAATCTTTCTGCTCGCGCCTCGAAGAGGATGCAGCGAACGACATATATACCACGCGCTCAATGCGGCGAGCCTGCAGTGTCAAAAGCATTTCCTAAGAGCGCCATCCTGCGCCTACGGTAGGATGGGGCGCCCCTGGGGCGTGAATCAACTCCGAGGAAAACTGCCAAGACGGACGGATTCGCAGCCGTGTTCAGCGAACCAAATGCACGAGGCGCAGAGCGCCTATACTTGGCAGGCTACTTCTTGGGGGGCTCGTAGAGTTCGACGAACATGCCAACATCGGGATCGCGGACAAGCGCCACGCGATAGCCGCCCTTCATCTCGACGATTCCGTCTGACACTACCGTGATGGCGGCGCCTTTCAGGCGGGCGAGTAGAGAATCAATGTCGGTGCACTCCAGGCCGATGTAGTTCACTCCGATATCGGTGATGCTATAGGGCGTCACCGGCTTCTTGCGGTTTTCATACTCCACAAGCTCGAAGCGCATACGGGAGTTGGCGTCGGCGGCTTCTGCGAATGTTCCGTTGACGATGCGCAGGACGTTGCCATGCCCGCCCACTGCGGAGTCCATGAAGTCTCCGCCCGTCCACTGCGACGGCGTCGTCGGCATCTGTTCGCCAAGCAGCACGCCGTAAAAGGCGCGTGCTTTGTCGGCGTCGAGGATGACCAAGCCGACATGGTTGAAGCCCGGAGGATCGGCTGGACGCGCCGGGCGACCGTCCATCGCAGGTGTCGCCGGGCGCTGTTCGACGATCTCCACATCCATGCCGTCGGGATCGGTGATGTAAGCGATGGTGCCCTTCGTCGAACCGGGGGCGGCGATCAATTTGCCGTCCCACGTTCGCGGCCAGAGCATGTTCGCGGCTTTCAACTGCGACCACAGCAAGTCGGCGTCAGGAATCGTCAGGTCAATATGGGACGCGCCCGGTTCCCAGGCAGTCTTTCCGCCCATCACGTTGCGGCGCTTGACTCCGCGGAATTCGCGCAGGTACAGGGTGAATGGCTTGCCGGAGATGTTGCTATTTAGAGTGAACTTCGCCATGCGGGATTCGACGCCCTTGGTGCCGTGGATGCGGTTCATCACGTCATCCTTGCGCCAGGACTTGTCCACGTTCGGAACTTCGGTGAAGCCGATCGCTTTGTAGAAGGCGACGGATTTGTCGAGGTCGGAAACCATGCGGCCATCGAATTCAATGCCAACCACGGCGCCCTTGCTGGGCCCGAACTGCGGCGCGGCGTTCGAGAGTTGTCGATCTCCGGCGAACGCGACGCCTAAAATCAACGAGCAAGCGATGGCGGCGACCTTGAATCGAACGAACCGCGAGGACCGGCTTTGCATACATCCCCCAAATTTGCTAAGCGTTTTTGCGACGTATGTGTAACACGGCTGCGAATACGTGTCCAGACGTTTGGCCGAGACTTTAATAGCAAGGACAACGCCGCGAGACCCCAGGAATAAATCTAAAGACCTACCACAGAGGACACAGAGCAGGCCCCGGGAACGCGGAGGAAGCTTGGAGACTTGCCCCCGGGGTTGGCGCGGGACGAGAGCTTCGCTACATAACCGTGGCCGGTGGCCCGCTGACTTGCCAAGGGTGGTTGCCGGGCGCAGCATGCTGCGCCCCTAGCAAACATCGATACATTTTCCGCTGCGGTTGGGACTCTACCGGCCGGGGACCAAAACTTCTCTGGCGGCGGAGATTTCCGCGTTGTGCTGCTCGGTGCTGACGTGAAAGGCGCGGAGCTCCCCGTTCTTTTTCGCGCTGCGGGCGGTCGTAAACGTCAGGTAGTACTGGTTGTGAAGCACCATGTCGAGCTGCTGAAGAAAGGGTGTGAAGGAAATGGGAGTCTCGAGGCCCTGAAAGAAAGACTCGCCGCCCGTGGCGTCGGCCATCTGCGCGAGGTTGCTTTGGCCGTAGTTCACGCGGAAAAGATTTCGCCCCTCGCGGCCGGCGCCTCGAGCGTACAGCGTGTGGATCATAATCCCGGCCTTCTGCGCCTTCTCAAATGTGGAGGTGACGTCCGGGCTTTCCGGATCGCCGCGGAACCGGTCAATGCCATCGGCGATGACCAGGATTTCGCGCCGGGAGCCGGTCGCGTGCCACTTCGACATGACGTCCATCAGCGAAAGATAGATGCTCGTGGATGCGCCCGCTTGGCCGATCGTGATCCGAGCTTTCTTGGCGACGGCATCGTGGTCGGTGCTGAATGGCGCCTCGGTCTGGGTGATGCCATTGCTCGCGTAAAACAGGCCCACGCTGGTTGCCTTCGGCTGCGATTGGATGAATTTCCGCAAATCATCGATCTGATTCCCGATGTTGGAGAGGTCGTCAATGACGATTGCCAGTTCGAGGTCAGCCTTCTCGCCTTGCGCCGAATCCCATCCAATGACGTCCTCCCGACGATTGCCCGTGCGTACAACCACATCCGTTTTCCCGAGAGCTGGCGGAGCCGTGAAATTCGGGCCGAGAACTGTCACGACAGTCGTAACCGGCACATTCGAAGTGCCCGCCTGCGGAACTGCGGCGGCGGAGTGGACGGTGAACAGGGCCAAGCCCAGCAGAAGCAGGCCCGCGATGAACTTCAGGTGAGGGGTCATGTCAGCCTCCTCAATTACGATGCGCTTACCGGGCAGAAAGGATACGCGATTCAGACGAACTCCCATGAGGGGCGGAAGGAAATCGCGCGTCACGGCAACCGGGATCGTTTGCATATCCGATGGGTGGGAGTTAAGCTTTCGCGTTGCTTCTTGCGAACGATACAAGGGAGAAGAACATGAAGGTGACGCGGCGGGTTCTGTGGTTTGTGGTTTTGCTGGTGATTTCGTCCTCCAGGATTGCAGCCGCCGCGCCCCAGGATTCGACGCAGGATAGCGATCGCGCAAGCATCGAAAAGTCCGTGCAGAACTACATGGACTCGTGGAACTCGCACAACGTGCACGCGGTGGCGATGACGTACGCCGAGGACTGCGATTTCGTGAACAATTTTGGAGACGTAACGCATGGCCGCGCGGGCATGGAGGCGACGTTCGGCCCGTTCATGACCGGCGTCTATAGCGCGACGAATCAGACGGGTAAAGTGCGGTCGATCCGGTTTCTGAAGCCCGATGTGGCCGCCGTGGATGTGGACTGGGAAATGACGGGCGCAAAGAATCAGGATGGCACCGTGCGGCCCACGCGCAAAGGCATTCACAGCCTGGTGATGACGAAGCAGGGCGACGGGTCGTGGCTCATTACCATCATGCACGTACACGAGTTCACCGCGACGCCTCGGATCACAAACCCAGGGCAGCCGGGACAGCCGCCAGCACGATAAAGTCCAGCCAGGTCCAAACCAGACGCAGCCTACTTCTGTACCGTCACTTCGGTGGCTATGTAGCAGACATCTGCCCAATGCGCATCGACGGAAACCTGGACGCCCGGTTTCACCGCGCTTCGATCCACGTGAAGGTGGTCCGGAATAGCGACCCACACAGCCGGACTTGTCGCTGGCTTCACGTCCAGAATATTCCCGCTAAACGATTGGACGGCGCCGGTGATTTGTGTGGGGGCTGAGGCGTCTTCTGACCGCGAAAAGCCCGGAACAGCGGTCAGCCCGATCAGAATGGTAAGAACAATTAGAAACCAACGAATTCGTAGCATCTGACCCTCCCGTTTGATATCTCCTGAGATGCAGTCCGGCCGTTTCGCGTTGAATCAAAAGTGGGAGGAGAGATCGACCGTGGAAAGGAATCGCGGCGGCTTGCGGCGGAGGGTCGCCTGCTCGAAGGCGTAGGCGATCTTGATCAGCGTGGGCTCGCTCCAGGCGCGCCCAAAGAACGAAATTCCCACGGGCATGCCAAACACGAATCCGGCCGGCACGTTGATATTCGGATAGCCAGCCACGGCCGCGAGAGAAGAAGTTCCGCCCGTGTCGTGATCGCCGTCCACCAGATCAATCAGCCACGAGGGTCCGGCCGTCGGCGCAACCAGTGCATCGAGCCGATACTTTTCCATCACTGCGTCAATTCCCTCGGTTCGCGCCAGGCGATGGTTCTTCGTGAGCGCATCCAGATAAGCCTTGTCGGTGAGCGGGCCTTTTTTCTCGGCTGCTACGAACAGGTCCTGCCCGAAGTAGGTGAGCTCCTTGTCGGTGTACTTCTCATTGAACGCGATCACTTCCTTGAGTGAACGCACGGGTGCGTTTGGCCCAGCAGACCCGAGATAGGCGTTGAGATCATGCTTGAACTCGTAGAGCATCACATCCATTTCGGAGTCGTCGAATTTTCCGAGCGATGTGATTTCGACTGGATCAACGAGCACGGCTCCTTCGTGCTTCATCGCATCGAGGGCGGCGCGGAGAACGCTGGCGACGCTCTCGCTGAAGTCGTATGACTTGTGCACGACTCCGATGCGGGCGCCGCGCAATCCGCCGCGATCGAGAAACTTCGTATAGTCGCCTGCCACCTTGCGGCCGGGAGCCTTGGTGGCGGAATCGTCGGGATCGGCGCCAGCTGCGAGCACGCCGAGAAGCGCTGCGGCATCGGCAACGGTGCGTCCCATGGGGCCGGCCGTGTCCTGACTATGCGAGATCGGAATGATTCCGGCGCGGCTCACCAGACCAACCGTCGGCTTGATGCCCACGATTCCGTTTGCCGAACAGGGGCAGACGATCGAGCCATCCGTTTCCGAGCCCACGGCCACCGCGCAAAGACTTGCGGAAACGGCAGCGCCGGAACCCGAACTTGATCCGCAGGGACTGCGATCGTACGCGTAGGGATTGTGCGTCTGTCCTCCGCGGCCGCTCCAACCGCTCGACGAATGGGACGAACGGAAGTTGGCCCATTCGCTGAGATTCGTTTTGCCCAGAATTAACGCGCCGGATTCGCGGAGACGCCGCGCCACCCCTGAATCCTTCGCCGGCGTAAATCCGAGCAGCGCGAGAGAGCCGGCGGTGGTCATCATGTGATCGGCGGTGCCGACGTTGTCCTTGATCAGAACCGGAATTCCGTGCAGGGGGCCGCGCGGTCCCTTCGATTGGCGCTCGGCGTCGAGAGAATCGGCGATGGTGAGAGCTTCGTGGTTGAGCTCAATCACGGAGTTGAGCGCGGGGCCGCTGGTGTCTAGTTCGCCGATTCGCGCAAGATATTTTTCCGCGAGTGAGCGCGCTGTGAACTTGCCTGACTTCATGCCGTCCTGGAGCGCGGCTAGCGTCAGCTCGTCCAGCTCGAATGGCTTTACTTCCGGGGCCGGGAGGGGCGCTTTCGCGCTGGGAGTGCGAGCGAACGCAGGGAGTGCGAGCGCTGCAGCGCCTACCTTAAATCCCCGCGCGAGAAAATTGCGGCGGGGAAGTTTGCTGGAATTGTCTGTCTTTGGAGGCATGGCTGGGCGCTCCTTTGGCTGGAGCGCGAAAACTTGGTGGGCCTGGGTGGACTTGAACCACCGACCTCGCCCTTATCAGGGGCGCGCTCTAGCCACCTGAGCTACAGGCCCTTCAAAACTGCGTGGCGAACTGCTCACAACTTATTCAGCTTACGATGCCTTAGCGTGATTCGCAACTGCGTACAAATCCGCGACATTCGTGCTCCTTGGCACTTTCACATATTGTGAAGTATCATTCGTTGTGCATACCGTCACGCGTAAGCATCTGCACGAGGCCATCGAGCAGTACCCAGATGCGGCGAACGAGATCAAAGCATGGGTGGTGATCGTCAAAGGGGTTCGATGGCACAATTTCCTGGAGGTTCGCAGCGCGTTCAAGGATGCCGACAAAGTGAAGGGATACGTGATTTTCGACATTCGGCAGAACCGTTACAGGGTCGTCACGATCATTCACTACGCCAGAACAACGAACCAGAAGCGAACCCACGGGCATGTTTACGTTCGCGCTTTCTTGACACACAAGGAGTGCGACAATCCCGCGAACTGGGATAGGAAATTTGGCACCATATGAGCACAACACTTCTAGCAAATCCGGCCAAGATGATCGCAAAGGGCGCTCCTCACGTCATACACAATGACGAGGAGCTGGAAACGTACACCGACGCCCTATTCCAACTGACGGCTCTCGAGAATCCATCTCGCTCAGAACGAGAGGCAATCGAGCTCCTCACCTTGCTGATCGAACGCTACGAAGAAACGCACTACCCGATTCCTCCCGCGGACGCAGTTTCAGTCGTGCGTTTGCTGCTGGAACAACAGGGCCTCAAGCAGCGTGATTTGATCCCGGAATTTGGATCCGAAAGCGGCGTTTCCATGTTTCTGACGAAACAGCGGAAGCTCACACTGCAGCAGGTACGGAAGCTAAGCGCACGCTTCAAACTTCCTGCTGACGCTTTTATCCAAAGCCGATAGCGTACGCCGCGCGTTTCCCGATGCGCACGAGCAGCGTTTCGACCATTGCCCAATCGCTGTAGGCCGTTGCCATCGACTCCGAGCGAAGTCTTCGACGCTTTTTGACAACGGAGACTCTGGAAGCGGGTAGCGCTGTGCGGAGACACTTTCGATGTGGTGGGATTGGCTAAGTCGCTCGCGAGAGAGGCAACGAGAACTCGATGAGGGGGTCGACGCCGATCTTGTCGTTGCCAATCGCCGACGGTTCAGGCTCTGTTGGACGCTGTTCGGGTGCACGTTTTTGCAAGGCGGAATTCGGGCCTTGTTGCAGTTATCTGGTCTGTGGGACACAATCGCGCTCACCGTCACGACGGTATTCTTCGTCGCTGGCGTGCTGGTGGGACAGTGGGCGCGGGCAGAATCAGCTTTTCTGAGCAAGCCGAAACCTGACGAACCGACAAGGTTGTGGAAGTAGCGGGACCGCCCGCGATTGACGCCGCCACGACCCAAATCTCGTCAACTGCTGCGCAGCTGGATCACATGGCAAGTCTGCAAGCAGCGACGGTCTTGCGCCGAGTCGCGGTGGCTCGGGCGCGAAACATCAGAGCTTCGGCGGGGAATTGGAAATTCGGTTGGTCAACGCAGAATCAATAACAGGCTCTTGAGGTACGGGCCCACACGGGATAACCGTACGAACAGCGGAAATAATTCTGCCATGGCATCCCGAAGGCGGGGCATCGTTGCGGCAGCATCAACACGAATTTGCGGGCTCAGAGCTTATTGAGGCCGTCGAGCGCGGCGACCTTGTAGGCTTCGGCGAGCGTGGGATAGTTGAAGACGGTGTCGCGGAAATATTCGATGGTGCCGCCATAGGCCATTACGGCCTGGCCGATGTGGACGATTTCCGTGGCACGCTGGCCGAGGATGTGCACCCCTAGCAGCTTGCGGGTGTGGCGATCGAAGAGAAGCTTCAGCATACCGGTTTCATCGCCCAGCATCATGCTCTTGGCTAGTTCGTTGAATTTCGAGATGCCCACTTCGTAGGGAACTCTGGCCGCCGTGAGCTTTTCTTCCGTCTGGCCGACTGTGGAGATTTCCGGGATCGTATAAATTCCGTACGGAAACAATTCCGGCATGTGCTCGGAGGGAGCGCCGAACATGCGGCAACTCGCCAGGCGGCCTTGCTCCATGGAAGTGCTGGCGAGCGCCGGAAATCCGATGACATCGCCGGCGGCGTAAATGTGCGGCACGTCGGTCTGGTAGGAATCATTGACTTTGATCTTACCGCGAGGATCGGGCTCGAGTCCCGCGGCTTCCAGCCGAAGCAGATCGCCATTTGCTTGCCGACCGACCGCGTAGAGAAGCATGTCGCCTTGCACTTTTTTGCCGCTCTCGAGTTCGGCGAACACGCGATCGCGTTTTTCGTCCACGCCGACACTCGTGACCTTCTCGCCAAGGCGGAATGTGGTTCCCATCTGGCGCAGGTGATAGGCGAGCGCATCGACGATTTCGCGATCTACGAAATCGAGGATCAGCGGGCGCTGATCGATCAAGGTTACTTCGGCGCCGATGGCGGCCATAAATGAGGCGTATTCGAGGCCCACCACGCCCGCGCCGACCACGATGATTTCGCGCGGCAGGCTGCCGATGCAAGTGAACTCGTCCGTATCGATGATGCGCTTGCCGTCGAAGGGAATATCGGCGCTGCGAGCGGGGCGGGTGCCGCAAGCGATCAGGATATTTTCGCCGCGCAGACTGACGTTTTCACCTTCGCCCTGAACTTCGATTGTGTGCGGGTCAACAAAATGCGCCATTCCCTGAAAGATCGCGACGCCGTTGCGCCGCAACTGCGCGCGGATTACGTCCGTCTCGCGAGAAACAATGCTCGTGACGCGAGAAGCGAGATCCTGAACCGACACATCTCCCTTGCCTCGGTACGTGCTGCCGTAGAAAGTTCTCACGGCAATTCCAGTCAGCTGAAAAATAGCTTCGCGGACGCTTTTGCTGGGAATCGTTCCGGTGTGGACGCACACGCCACCCATCATGAGGGCGCGGTCCACCAACGCCACGCGCTTGCGCAGCTTCGCGGCGCAGATCGCGCCCTTCTGGCCCGCCGGGCCGCTGCCGATGACGATCAGATCGTAGGATTGGTCGGCCATGGATAAATGAGGTGCTCTCTCTTGTGAATGAATTTAAGGCGACTTCCGGCATCCACTCTCAGGCGCAAATGTTACAGGAATATGTATGCGAGCGCGAATCCAGCGAGTGAATGAGGCGGACAGGATATGGGAATATCTCACCATCCCGATGTCAATCGGCAACAATCAGATCAATCTCCACGCGAACGTCGCGCGGCAGGCGTGCGGCTTCGACCGTCGACCGCGCCGGCGGGTTCGCCGGAAAATAGCGCGCGTACGCATCGTTCATCGCGCTGAAATCGTTCATGTCCTTCAAGTAAACCGTGGCCTTGACCGCGCGGTCCAGGGACGATCCCGCGGCTTCCACGATCGCTTTCAGATTCTCCATCACGCGAACGGTCTGCCGCGCTACATCGCCTTCGACAAGCTGTCCGGTGGCAGGATCGAAGGCGACTTGACCGGCGGTAAAAATGAGTCCGTTGGCCTTCGTCGCTTGCGAATATGGGCCGATCGCTTTGGGCGCTTTCTCGGTCGAGATGATTTCCTTCAAGATGCCTCCTCGGAATCAGAATTCAAAGAATCGCCTGTTTCATTTCTGGGCCACTTCGCCGACAGCGTTGCCCTGGTAACGCTGACGAAAATCCTCCGGAATTCCCTTCTGGTTAAGCCAGAGGCGGAACATCGCCGCCAGGTCCCTGTTGCTGGATTCCTCGAGGGCCGCGCGCAGGTCGGCGTAACCAGCCTCTCGCCCGCGCTCGACCGCGACCAGATGCGCGAGACCGATTCGCATGGAATCTTCGCCGCAAGCATCCTCGAGCGCCACGAAGAAAAGCGGCGCTTTGGCCAGGGCAATGCGCCGCGGCCCAGCGGCATCGCCGAGCATGACTGCGCCCAGCGGAGCCTCCGCCGCTTCCTTGCTGGCATCATCGTATCTGCGCAAAGTTTCGGCCACGCGCTTGCGGCGAGCGTCCGCGCCATTGCGGGCCTCATCCATCACGATCGTCGCATATTCCGGCAGGCCCTCGCCCATGCCCACCGCCGCGGCTGGGCTAAAATAGATCGTTTCGCCGAACCATACGTGCGCGAGCGCGTGGGTCGCGATCTCGAGAAATTCATCACTGCTTCTACCCAGAGCCAGAGCCGCTGAGTTCACGATCGCTCCTGCCGGAAAAGCCACAGCGGCCGGCGCCGTTTCTCCGTTGAGGTGACCGCGCAATTCCCGGGATTCGACGATGTGTGGGCCGCGGATATCTTTGTCGAGCGGGCCGAAATCCTTCTCGAGCACATTCCAGGCTGCCGCGATTTGCCCTGCCGCGGGGGCTGGATCGTCCTTCTGTGGCTGGATCGTCCAGAAAATCGTGGAGGAAGATTTTCCTTGCCCGGGCCACACGGCATATTTCCCCGCGACTACGTACGTTGCCAGGCTGGCCGCGTCGAGCTGGAACCGATACTCGACCTCGTCGCCATCTTTCTTGTGGCCCTTCGGGATGCCGCTCGCGAGGACGACAAAATCCGCGGGAACGCGAACGCTGAAGCTCACAAGTTTAGGAGGATTCGGATACCGAGCTAGGACGCGCGTGGGCGGCTGAGGCTCCGGAAACCATCCGCGAGTGCCAAGATGAAAATCAGTCTCGCCAATCGTGATTCGCGCGCCTGAATCTTCGGGCGAACCAAGCGTGTATTCGATCAAGAGCTGCCGGGTCTGTTTGCGCCCCCACACCGGATTGAGCGGGATGCGCAACGCGTCCGGCTCCGCCTCGTGATGGCCCGCCGGGAGATTTATGGGCGGCGCGTCCTGCCCGTCGACTTGCACCCGGAGGTTTGTGCGGCCGAATGCGTGCTCTTCGGGAAAAACGATATCCACGAACGCCAAATCCTCGGTGCCGAAGTTTTGCAGTGTGTAATGCGCGCGCACCTGCAACTGCGCCGGCTGACGCGGGACGAACTGCACCTCGCGCGATTCCTTGACGATTCGATAGCCGGGCGCGAGCGGCACGGCGCAGGCGGACGCAAACAGCGCAATTGAAACGGCGAGAGCGGCGGCGAGCGAGAGCGAAATGTTGCGCTTCAAGGTACGAAGATTCTACAGAGGCAGGGTGAGCGGGGAAAGGCGGAAAAACGAAGTGCGGCGCCCACCAGCTCACCGATAACTTTCTCGAACTGCAGCAGGGCATCGGAAGCGCGGCACGCGACTCGAAGATGTCGGAGCGGCAGCTCCAACCCCCTAAAGACTATGGGGAGATGTTTTTGGCGCGGCTATTGCGCGTAGCAGATTTGGCTTGGAACCTGAGAGGCAAAAGACACGACCCAGAAAGATTCCTGACTTGCCACACAGACCCTGCCGGTGCGACCGGCAGAGATTTTCCGGGCAAGCGCACAGACTCTATAAACTCGCAAAGTGGCTGATAATCTGCGCGTCGGACGCTCCACGTCGGCGAAACGTGAGAATCGCCGCGGCCTGTGAATCGGGAACGCCGCGCCGCACGAGCTCGAGCAAGGTCAATTCGCGCACGCCGGCGTTTTTCAGGTTGGCGAGAGAAGCGCCGGCGAGAACTGGCTTGCCTGCTGCGCGATGCCGAGCGACTTCAAGGAGAATGGCGTCCGAAAGGCCCGCGAGGCGCATAGCCTCAAGCTCTCCCGCGCCCAATCCGAGTTGATTCATCCGGGCAAGCTCGAGGATCGTTTCTTCGCTGACCTGCGCCCGGATCAGGCTTGCGATTTCATCGCCCGCATCGAAGGGCTGACTGCGGCCGCGATAGATCTTCAGCGCCGCAACACAGCTTGCATCGGTAAACCCAGCTTGCCGCGCGGTGGCCAGCTGGGAAACCTCCGGCGCCGTCACATTGAGTGACTTCAATTGCTGAATTGCGTCGTAATTCATCCCGGAGGTATCGAGCGGCTTGGTATCAAGCGGCGGGACGGGGTGGCAACCGGCCACAGACAGCATCATGGCCAGGACGACAAGGGCAAGCGGATGGGATCGGCGCGCAAAGCGATGCGGCACGTGGGGAGCGCTGGGTGGCCCAAGGTTACCCATGTGATGATTGTACGCGCGCCGTGGCCGGGTGCGGCGTGATGTCGCGGAAGGATTACGGGGTCAGCAGCCGACGGCGGCAACCTAGACGTTGTAAACGCGCTCGATATCGAAAACGCCGGGGATGCGCTTGATCGCCGCGATGATGTGCTCGAGCTGCTTGCGGTCGCGCACATCGAGCGCGACTTCGATGCGCGCGCGCGTGTTATCGTCGCCGCCGCTCTCGAAGCTGCGGATATTCGCGCCGGTGCCGCTGATAATGTTGGATATTCCGGCGATCATTCCGGGGCGGTCCTCGGTAATGATGCGCAATCGCACCGGAAACTCCGCTTGCGTGGACGCGGCCCATTCGACCGCGATGCGCCGGTCAGCTTCGTAGAGCAGATTCTCGACATTTGGGCAATTCTTGCTGTGAACAGCGATGCCGCGCCCGCGCGTGACGTAGCCGATGATGTCGTCGCCCAGGATCGGGTTGCAGCACTTCGAGCGATAGACCATCAAGTCGTCGTGGCCGCGCACCACAATGGCGGCTTCGTCCATTCCCAGCATGCGCTTGACGGTTGCCGCGATTTTCGGCTGTCGCTCCTCGGTCGCCCCGCCCGCCAGCGGTTTCCCGGTGACCTTCGCCAATACCTGCCGCGCGGACCACTTTCCGTAGCCAAGATCGGCGTAGAGATCGTCCACGCGCGAGCAGCCGTATTCGGCAGCGACGCGCAACCAATCGTCATCGGCGATTTTCTTCAGGCTTACGCCGGCCTGCCGAGCTTCTTTATCGAGCAGCTTCCTGCCGACGTCGGTGGCCTCCTCGCGCTCGTGGAGGTGAATCCACTGCCGAATTTTGCTGCGCGCGCGCGAGGTGTGAATAAACGAGAGCCAGTCGCGCGAGGGGGCGTGCCCTTTTTGCGTGACGATTTCGACGACGTCGCCATTGGCGAGCGCGTGACGCAGAGGAACCATCTCGCCATTCACCTTCGCGCCGGAGCACTGGTGACCGACCTCGGTGTGGACCGCGTATGCAAAATCGATCGGCGTGGCCCCACGCGGAAGGACGACGACGCGCCCCTTCGGCGTGAACGTGTAGACCTCTTCGGGATACAGGTCCACGCGCAGCGTCGAGAGAAATTCGCTCGGCTCCTGCATCTCCTGCACCCACTCGATCAAGTGCCGCATCCACACGATGCGCTGATCGTCGGCGGCCGACCCTACGTCATGGCCGCCTTTATATTTCCAGTGCGCGGCGACGCCCTGCTCGGCGATGCGATGCATATCTTGGGTTCGTATCTGCACTTCGAATGGCTGGCCGGAATGAATTACGGCCGTGTGCAACGATTGGTAGAGGTTTGGGCGCGGCATGGCGATGTAGTCCTTGAATCGCCCGGGCACGGGCCGCCATATCTGATGGATCACGCCGAGCGCAGCATAGCAATTCTTTACCGTGTCGGTGATCACGCGCACGGCCAGCAGGTCGTAGATCTGATCGAGATTGCGCTGCTGTTTCTGAATCTTAAGATGCACCGAATAGAGCCGCTTGATGCGCGCCTGCACTTCCGCGGGAATGCCGCTTTCAACCATCTTCTCGCGAATCGTGTCCTGCACTTCCGCCAGGAATTTGTCGAACGTGTTTCGCTTGTTGGCAACCTTTTTCTGCAGCTCGAGAAACGCGTCGGTCTCGAGATAGCGGAAGGCGAGGTCTTCGAGCTCGCCACGGATCAAGCCCATGCCGAGCCGATTGGCGACGGGCGCATAGATATCGAGCGTCTCGCGGGCGATACGCAGCTGGCGTTCGGGAGCCAGATATTCAAGCGTGCGCATGTTGTGCAGGCGGTCGGCGAGCTTCACCATCACGACGCGGACATCGTTCACCATGGCCAGCAGCATTTTTCGGACGTTTTCGGCCTGGCGATCTTCCGGGGCCAGCAAGTCGAGCTTGCTAATTTTGGTGACGCCTTCGACCAGTCGCGCGACATCCAGGCCGAACTGCTCGGAAATTTTCTCGATGGGCTGCTTGGTGTCTTCGACGACGTCGTGGAGGATCGCGGCGCACAACGACGTGACGTCGAGCTTCATGTCCGCGAGCAAGTGAGCCACTTCAACGGGATGCGAAAGGTAGGGTTCGCCCGAAAGGCGCGTTTGCGATTTGTGCTGCTCAGCGGCGAAATCGTAGGCGCGGCGAAGAAGATCGAAATCGTCGCCGGGACGATTCTTGCGCACTTTGTCTAGAAGCTCGCTGAAACGCAGATCAACGGTGCGCCGCGCCGCGATGCTAATCGCAGGTTTGCTGAGCGGGTCCATGAATGAGTTGATTGTAATCCCGTCGCCGCCAGCCCCGCGAGCCTTTGTGCTGAGCGCAGCATCCAAGGACTGCCGCGCGGGCCACCGGCTCCTAGGGGCCTGCCGGGCGTCACAGTGTGATAGCCTCTTCGCGAGAAAACCTAAGGAGGGACACGCGTGCAAGCGCAGTACACCCGACTCTTCGCGGATGAAGGCGGGATCTCCCACTTCGCGGACGTTGAAGTTCCCCTGAGCGCCAAATACACGGCTCCGCCTCTCGAGCCTACTCAGTTCGCTCCATTCGCGGCACCTGACAGCTGCTTCTGGCTTGGAGTTCCGAAAGGTTGGAACGGCGAAACACCGCATCCCGCGCCACGGCGACAGATCTTCATAACGGTCCGAGGCGAGTATCAAATGACCGCGGGTGACGGCGCGATGCGGCGATTCCCGGCAGGCAGCGTGCTGGTTCTCGAAGATACCACGGGCAGCGGACACTCGACTAAAATCATCAGCTCCGGGGACCTTCTAATCTTTGCCGTCGGACTGCCGCCACAAACCGCCGACTGAGGATCCCCCCGCGGGCTGGTCAGGACGAGACCGATCAGGAGCCCAACTTTCCGCCTGCGGCGGGGTTTAGCCAAGATGCGGCGGAGGCTGGCCAGGGCTGGCCCCCTTTACCAGTTGAGCGCTGCGAAATTGACACGCCGAACGCCGGAACCTAGGATCAAAGCAGGAGTCGTGCCATGGCTACGCGCCAGTGCCCGCATTGCGGTAAGGAAGTGTTCGATCGAATGACGCAGTGTCCCTACTGCCGCGAGGCACTTGGGGCAGTGCCCCAAATTCGAGGCGACAGCGTCCGCGACGCCCAAGGGCGAGGAATGATTCGGCAGGGCCTTCTGTGCATTCTTCTGGCGGCAGTGGTCCACTACTTCGCGGGCGGATACAGCGCCATGCAGCTTCCCTACCCAATTCAGCCGATGGTGACCGTCTATCTGTCGCCGTTGCTTTTTCTCTGCGGTCTAGGCCTGAGTAGTTTCGGCCTGTACGTGCGGTTCACGGCCTGAGCGCACGATTCACCCCAAATAAAAAAACCGGCGGACTCTAGAAGCCCGCCGGCGAAGGGATTGGCGTCCGGAAAATTCCGGAATATTTAGGAAGTAGGCGAAATATTCGCTTTCTTCTGCTTGATGGCCTTGACCTTGTCAACGAGATCATCCGCCTGTTTCAGATCTTCATCGCGCGCGGATGCAGACGTCTCCGAATCAGCCTTCTGACGATACAGCAGGTTCAGATAGGCCATGGCGTCGTCGTAATCGTTGCGCTTCTGGATGGCGGTCTGCAGGTTGGTGATCCCCTCGTCGATGGTCGAACCATACTTCTGGGCAAAATCCGTGGCTAAGGCGGGCGGCATTGGATCGCTTTCCTTCACCGGCTTCTTCGACGTGTGGTTGAAGGTGTCGCGCATGTCCTTATTCGCACGATACGCGAGCGACCAGTCAATGACACCGACCCAGTAATAAGGCTCCGGATCGTCAGGCTTCAAGGCGATGTGCTTCTCGTGGTAAGCCTTCGAGTCGGCCAGCTTCTGGGCGTCGAAGGGCGTGCCGCCCATGTTGTAAAGAATCGAGCCGATACCGTCGATGGCGGAGACGTTGGACGGATCAGAGTCGAGAATATTCTTAAACTCCGCCATGGCCTGCTCGCCGTTCTTGATGTTCTCCGGAGAAGGGGCACCGGGAATGTACTGGCTGGCATAAGCGGTCGCGAGGTACAGCTGGGCGTTCGTGAGCGTGGGATCGAATTCCTTGGCTGCCTTGAAATCCTCGATCGCCTCATCGAACTGGGCGTTCTTGTAAGCATTCACGCCCTTGTTGAGCTTATCGCGCGCCCGGAGTTTATCGCATCCGGCTCCGGCGGCGACCGCGGCCGTGAGGACGGCCGCAAGAATAATTACGTGAGGCTTCCGCTGCATTACGGCTCTCCTTAAACGAGTGGCTGCGCCGGCAAATCCGTCCGTCGGACGGTCATGAGTTCCGGGCTACTGGCCCGCTTCGATCTTGGCGGTGATGAGGCCTACGTGGTCGATGCCTGAACCACGCATGATGTCGATTGCCCGCGCGACCTGTGCGAATTCGACATCTTCATCACCCTTCACGAAAGCGATCTTGTCTGCACGCTCTTTGAAAATATCAAAGAGGCGCGGACCGAGATCATTCCAGTTGCTCTGATCCTGATTGATCATCACTTTTCCGCCATTCATCACCTGGACCACGATCGTGCGCTGATCGGGCTCCGTCTGCTTCTGATTGGGCGGAGGGGGCTGAGGAACCAGGGTCTGCAGTCCCGTTGGTGTCCGGGGAGTGATCACCATGAAGATGATGATCAGCACGAGGAGCACGTCAATCAACGGAACGATATTGGGCTCTGATACAGGCCCGCCACTACTTCCACCGACTGCCATTCCCATAGGAAGACTCCTTGCCTTTCACTACCGAACTGATTAATCCGAGCCACCGGGCGGCGGTGGCGGAGCTACCTTGCCCTGGGGCTTTTCAGTCAACAGACCCAGATTCTCGACGCCGGCAGAGCGGACCTCGTCAACAGCCTTGACCACAGCGCCGTATTGCGCCCTGGCATCGGAGCGAACATAGACGGTTTTGTCGAGGCGATTGGAAAGCTGATCCTTCACTTCCCCGGTGATTTCGTTGAGCTGGACTTCCCTGCTACCGAGGAAATAGTGCCCATCGCGGGTGACGGCGACGATGATGGCGTCGTCGCGATCGGCGTTGGGCATTTTCTCGGCGTTTTCAGCCTTGGCCATGTTCACCGGGAGGCCCTTCTGCAGCATGGGCGTGATCACCATGAAAATGATGAGCAAGACCAGCATGATATCCGCCATCGGAATGACGTTGGGTGCCGCCATGACCGGTGGCGCTTTGGGCTTGTATCGCATGGCTTACTTCTTTCCGCCTCGGCGCGTGATGAAGTAGTTGATCAACTCCATCGAGGAGTTGTCCATCTCGACGTCGAAGGCTTCCACGCGGTTTGTGAAATAGTTGAAGGTCCACACGGCAGGAACGGCCACGAGCAAGCCGAGAGCCGTGGTCACAAGGGCTTCCGCGATACCGCCCGCCACGGCCGACAGACCGGTGACCTTCTGGTTCGAAATGCCTTTGAATGCGTTGATGATGCCCATGACCGTGCCGAAGAGACCGACGAAAGGAGCGGTCGAACCGATGGTGGCGAGACCGGAGAGGCCGCGCTTCATTTCGGCGTGGACGATGGCCACCGAGCGTTCGAGGCCGCGCTTCGCGGCTTCGATGACTTCTTCATCGCTCACTTGCGAGGAAGCCGCCTGGAACTCGGAGAGGCCCGTCGCCACAACCTTGGCGATGTGGCTCTTCTTGTTGCGCTCGGCGATGGAGATCGCTTCGTCGAGCTTGTTATCCTTGAGGGCGCCTGCGACCTGCTGCACGAATACGCGGGACTGCTTCCGCGCCGCGCTATACATGAGCGCACGGTCAATCATGATGCCTACCGACCATGCGGACATGACGAAAAGAATTCCGACCACCGTCTTCGCCGGGTAGCCCATGTTGTGCCACATGGTAATCAGATCCCAACCAACCTCGGGCTCCTGGAACATCGCCAACAGTGCATAAGCAAGCATAAAGTTCGATCCTCCTCCGTCACTGCAAATCGATCGCGGCAGCAAAATTTTGCCGGTCGGAATTCCCCTCCCCAGCGATCCGGGCCCGCAAGCGGGTCCGGCCCTTCCTAACCACCACCCAGCGAAAACACAACGTCAATCGTGGTATCCACTTCCACGGGCTCGCCATTGAGCATCGTGGGGTGGTAGCGCCATTCGTGCACGGCGTCCATCGCTGCCCTCATCAGCAACGCGGGTCCGGAAACATACTGCAATTCCTGAATGGAGCCGTCCTTGGCGATGACCGCGTGCAGGCGAACCGTGCCGGCAACGTGAGCCGTCTTGGCAATTGCGGGGTACACCGGCAGGACCTGGTGAAGAAGATTCGCGGCCTGGACCTGTCCTCCGACTTTGATGCGCGTGGGAGCCGCCTTCGGCGGAGGCGGAGGACCGGTATTGAGAATGCCGCCACCGAGCGCATCACCGGTGCCGCCAGCGACGCCGAACCCGGATGCGCCTGCGCCAACGTCCGGCGCCTCGTCCTTGATCATCTCAACTTTCTTGGGAATCACCGTGGGAGCCACCATGGTTTGCGGCTGGACGATGCGCGGCCTCACGACCTTTACAGGAGCAGCGGGCGGAGGCGGAGGAGGCGGAGGAGCGGGAGCGACCAAGAATGTATTGAGCATGCCTTTTGGCAACGCTTCGGTGTAAATGAGCGGAATCAAAATCATCACGCCCACGATCAAGGTTTGAACGATGGCCGACATGGCCACGGCCCAGGGCTTGTGAGTCCCCTCCTGATGCACACCGGATACGACCAGTTGATTAAACATGTCCTAGCTCCTTGCTGCCACCACCGCGCGCTTTCCGGCTGCAGATCCGGCGCGGACGGTTGATCCCTGCCCACCGTGATACTTGTTCCAGAGAACTACGATGGGTGCTGCGATGCCAAAACTGGAATACGTTCCTACCACAACTCCCACCACCATGGCAAAAGAGAACGCGCGAAGAACCTCCCCACCCATGAGGTACAATACCAAAACGGTGAGGAAGGTCAATCCGCTGGTCAAGATCGTGCGGGACAGCGTTTGGTTGATGGACTTGTTCACGATGTCCTTAAACGACTCTCGCTTCATGAGCCGGAGATTCTCTCGCACGCGATCGAAGATCACAATCGTATCGTTCATTGAATAGCCGACCAAAGTGAGCAACGCCGCAATCACCGTCAGCGAAATCTCGTAGTGAAACAGCGAAAAGAAACCCAGCGTGATCAGCACGTCGTGGAAGACGGCGATGACAGCCGCAGCCCCGTACACCCACTCGAAGCGGAACGCAATATACACCAACATGCCGCCAAGGGCATAGATGGTTGCCCAGAAAGCTTGATGGCGCAGCTGCGCGCCAACCTTGGGTCCCACAATCTCGGCGTCGCGTATGGCGAACGTGCTGAGCGAGTAATTGTTGGCGAGCAAACTGAGAACAGCAGGAGTAACGCCCGGGACGCTCTGGAGCTGATCGAATCCGGTGACGATGCCGTCGTGGTCCTTATCGCGCGCGTCGGTGAGCTGAGTGGCAAGTTGCGTGTAGCGATCACCGGCATTGGTCCCCAGCGAAAGCGGGTCCTTCTGCGTGAGATCGGAGGTGAGAGCGGACGGAGTGATGGAATTGAAATCGGGCTTCGCGGCGCTCTCGGTGCCAAAGGTCTTGTGGAGCACATCGAGAATTTTCTGCTTGCCCGCGTCCAGCGATTCATCGCCCTTACTTTGCTCGAGTCCGATCACGACGTCATTCTGAGAGCCAACGTTCTGCGTGTCGCTGATTCCTTGAAGCGTGCTGGTCGCCAGCCCAGCATCTTGCAGTCCTTTGCGAATCTGTTCCATGGGAGGCTTGCCAGCAAAACGCACGTAGACCAGAGTGCCCCCACGGAAGTCAATGCCGTACAAGGCGTCTGGATTTTGCGAATAGCGGTGAAATACGGAAATCCAGCCCACAGCCAGAAGGATCAGAGACAAGGCGACAAAGTACTTCGCCTTCCCCATCCAATCAATATTGACGCCGTGGAAGAATTCCATACCGAGTCCCGCCCCTCTACTTTGACACCGCGGCAACCGGGTTTGTGCCCGGCGATCGCCAGCTCAAAAAACTCGTCCTAGTACCCGAGCCAAATCCCTAAATACTCAGATGATCCTGACGGTCCATGCGGGACAAGTGATAGTCAAAAATTGCCCGCGACACATAAATCGATGTGAATACGTTAGCGAGCAAACCAATCACCAACGTGACGGCAAAACCTCGTACCGGACCGGTGCCGAAAAGGAATAGAAACACGGCAGATACGATCGTGGTCACGTGGGTATCAATGATCGTGAGAAAGGCACGGTCGAAACCAGTATCCACGGCAGGGGCCGGTACCTTCCCATTGCGCAATTCCTCTCGGATGCGCTCAAACACCAGAACGTTGGAATCCACGCCCATGCCAATGGTCAAAATCACGCCGGCGATGCCGGGCAGCGTCAGTACCGCTCCGGCGTACGCCATGAAGGCCACCAGGATAACCAGGTTCAGGATGAGGGCCACAACCGCATTGATGCCGCTGAGCCGGTAATAGAACACGAGAAAGATCATGACGACGACCATGCTGCCGATCGATGCCCGAACGCCTTGGCGAATCGAGTCCGCTCCCAGGGACGGGCCGACAGTGCGCTCCTCGAGATATTTGATCGAAGCCGGCAGCGCGCCGGCGCGAAGCACGAGCGCGAGATCCTGTGCGGAATCCTGGCTGAAATTTCCTTCGATCACGCCGGAATCTTCGATGCGGCTGTTAATGACCGGAGCGGTATACACCTTGTTGTCGAGAACGATGGCCATGCGATGACCGACGTTGGCTTCGGTGAAGGGACCGAATCGCGAGGCGGCAGACGTTGAAAGATGAAAGTTGACTTCATATTGGCCGGGATTATTTGTACTGGGCTGCGGCGAAGCGCCGACCAAGTCCTGTCCCGTAACGATCGGAGCGCGCGCAAGAATGTAAAAGACCTGTTGGGTAGGCTGACCCGGAGTTCCGGCATCGGATTGGCCGGGAACGATAATCGAGCCCGCCGGGAGAACTCCTCCATTGGCGGCCAGAGCCGCGATCTGCGAAGGATAGGTCTGGTCGCCCTCCACCAGGGTCAACTGCAACTGCCCGCCAGCCTGTATCACGGATTTTGCGCGCGTCGGGTCGCCTTCGCCGGGAAGCTGGACGAGAATCTCGTCATCGCTGCGGCCTGTGAACGCGATCGTCGGCTCGGTCAATCCCAGCGCATTGATGCGGCGCGTGATGACTTCGAGCGACTGATCCATCGCGGACTTGCGGAGATCGGAAACCACGCTCGGCTTCATGGTCAGCAAGTAGCCGTTGGTCTCTCCCGCTGCCGGAGTCATCGCCCAATCCGTGAACTGATTATTGACCAGATCGCGGAAACTGCCGGAAGTCGCGGGGTCGACGCTGCGGACGAGGATGTGCATATCGTCCACGCGGCGGATTTCTCCGAAGCCGATATTTTTATCGTGGAGCTGCTTGCTGATCTGGTCCACGGTCTGATCGCAGCGCTGGCCGATGGCTTCCTCGACCTGCACCTGCAAAACGAGGTGGCTGCCACCCTTCAAGTCGAGGCCGAGCTTGATGCGATCGGCGAGATTGAGTTTCAGCTGGGTAAGCGAGGTGGGGAAAGTGGGAAGGCCGATCACCCCGTAAATACATACAAGCAGCACAGCCAGAATAAAAATGAACTTCCACTTGAGCTGGGAACTCATGCCGGCCGCTAGCTCTCCTTGCTTTCGAGCTGGAGTCCAGCGATGGCGCTGCGTGACACCTTAATCTTCACCTGCTCGGCGATGCGAAGTTGGATAGCGTCACCCTCAAGCCCAACGATCGTGCCATAAATTCCGCCGTTGGTAATGACCTTGTCGCCATTCTTCAAATTCTTCAGCATCTCGTTCACTTTTTTCTGACGGCGCTGCGCGGGCATGATCATGAGGAAATAGAAGATCACCATGATCAAAATCAGGGGCAGAAACAGCGTGATTCCGCTGGGCTGCGAAGGAGCCTGCGCGAGAAGCGCCAAGCTTGCCGGGGCAATCATGCCAAACGTCACAATCATTTCGCCTTTTCCGCCGGGGTGGGCCATCCTGCCGCGCCCGGCAGGCTATGAAAACCAAGTTCTGAAGATGCTGCCCCGCCCTTTGCCGCACCCTGCGCCTTCTTGAGGTTGCCTACCCGAGGCGTGCCTGAAGGTCAGAACGGAATCTTTCTAGGTTCCCAAACCCGATAGCCTTACGAATTTGGCGCATGAAGTCAAGGTAAAAGTAGAGATTGTGGTGGGTGTTCAAGATGACCGCGAGAAATTCTCCGGTCGCCGAGAGGTGTCGCAGGTAGGCGCGCGAATATCGGCGGCAAACCGCGCAAGCGCAGCTCTCGTCAATGGGCCGCGGATCGCTTGCGTATCGTGCGTTGCGAATCAGCAATCGGCCGTGAGACGTGAACAAGCAACCGTGGCGCGCACTGCGCGTGGGAAGCACGCAATCCATCATGTCCACGCCGAGGGCGACGTAATCGAGTAATTGCTCAGGCTTGCCCACGCCCATGAGGTAGCGCGGACGATCGGCCGGAAGACGCGAGGCCGCCACCTGCGTCATCTCGCAGGTGACCCTATGGGATTCGCCCACGGCAAGGCCGCCGATTGCATAGCCGGGAAAATTCAGGTCCACGAGCGCGTCCGCGTTTGAGCGGCGCAGAGATGCATGCGTGCCGCCCTGGACGATGCCGAAAAGCATTTGACGCGCAGCGTCGCCATGACGAGCGAAATAGTCGCGAGAGCGGCGCGCCCAATCGAGCGTGCGTCCGGCAGCGTTGCGCGCGCGGGATTCTTCCGCTGGGGCTTCGATGCATTCGTCGAGCACCATGGCGATGTCGGCGCCCAAAGCGATCTCAATCTCGAGTGCTCTTTCGGGCGAAAGAAAATGTTCGGAGCCATCGAGATGGGAACGAAACGTGACGCCGTCGTCAGCGACTTTGCGAAGGGAGCTTAAGCTGAACACCTGAAAACCACCCGAGTCGGTAAGAATCGGGCGCGGCCAGGACATAAATTTGTGGAGGCCGCCCATTCCGCGAATCAGCTCGTGCCCGGGCCGCAGGAAAAGATGGTAGGTATTTGCGAGGATGACTTCCGCGTCGAGTTCTTCAAGATCGCGCTGGGTCTGGCCCTTCACCGTCGCGGCCGTGCCCACGGGCATGAATGCGGGTGTTTCGATAACGCCGTGCGGAGTGGTCAGACGTCCGAGGCGCGCGCCCGTCGGATCGGTTGCAAGAACCTCGAAACGAAAACTCATCCGAGGGAGTGTATCAGGAGAAGGCGGCGGCGATTCCGGTCTTGCCGATCACATACAGCAGCCACACGCCCACGACCCAGGCCAGGGCGCCGCCAAAGGAAAGCTTCTTGGGCGCGACCGCGCTGTAGCCCGTGGCGAAAAGGGCGAGCACCCAGAACGAAAACAGATCGATCGAATGGGCCGCCGCGAGCAAGGCCTTCGACGTCCCGGACGGCAGGTAAGCACCGACATCGGCAGCGAGCGGGTTATTCAGGTCTATGGTGCTGGGGTCCTTGAGCAAGACCACCACGATCGCCACCAGACCACTCAATATGAAGGGCACCCAGGCGTGCGCCGTAATTCCGAGAGAGGTTTTGAAATTCATTTTGATGCCGACGCCCATGCTGAACACGACCCAGTACACACCTGCGATGATCAGGACAACAAGAAAATCCACAACGAGAACTGCAGGGTAGGTAAACATGGGCGCGTATTTCAGCTGCGCTTCCAGCGCCTGCTCGCGCTGTTGAGTCGACATCTGCTGAGCGCGCGACGAATTGTCGAACTGCTGTTCCATGTATGCCCGCCAGGCTCCCGGACGCGAGCCAAAAGCCCCCACAACCGACAGACTTGCAACGCAGAGCAGAATCGTCGGCAAGAGCCAATTGGGCTTTCGGACAATCGACTGAAACGTCTCCTTCGGGCTGAATATCACGCCCACGATTCGGCCGAAAGAATTCACTTTCTCGGGCGACTCGGGCGCCTGCTGTAGGGTCGCGCTGGCCATTGGGAGTGCCTCCACTGGACCAATTGCGTGCGATTCTACAGTGGATTACGTATGGCGAGAAAAAATATTACAGGCGCAGAAAGATTCCGACTATCGCTGCAAAATGCGGGTTTCGCCCGGGGAGACGAGTTCGTAACGGATATTGCGCCAGCGCACGCGCTTGGTCGAAAGCGAGGCGATGAAATTCCAGGCGAAAAGAAAGGGGACGACCGGAGCCAGGGCGGTCCAAACCCAGCTCCATTGGCGGAGCTGAGCCTTCCATTCCGGGAGCATTTCGTCCGCAGCGATGGTGCGCAGCACGCCCTTCATCACGGCGAGAAAGGGAACGACAAATGCGATGAGGGCCAGATTCATCCACGGATCGCCGCCGGCCATCTGCACCAGGATGACAAACGCGGCGAAAATCAGCGTGAGCACATAGCTTCCGTGCGCCGCCGCGCCCATTCCCCAGCGGCGGGGCGCGTATACACGCGTGATCAGAATTTGGCGGTTGGTGAATTCAAGCAGGCTCGAGCCGGTCCATGGATGCAGCGTCGCGGCCAGACATTCGGGGCAGAAAACAATCTGTCTGCCGGCGGCCTCCAGGGCCTTCGTGAGGGCGAAGTCGTCGCTGATGGCGCCCTCCCATGATTCCAGCGCGCGAACATCGTTGAACGTGCTCTTTCGAATGGCCGTGCCGCCGCCCCAGCAGAAATTCTCGCGAGCGCGGCCCAGCAGCGTGGCGACGGAGGCGTTCCACGCCGACGCCATGGCGCTGGCAAAACCGCCGGAACCGATGGCGCGGCTGGGGATGATCCAGCGATAGGCCGTGGTGGCCCCGGTGCGCGCATTCTGCAAGGGCGCCACCAACTTGGTGAGCCAGCCTTTCGGAAGGCGCACGTCGGAATCGGTGAAGACAATAACTTCAAAATTTTCGGACAATGATTCGACCGCACGGCGGAGGTTATGCACCTTCTCGCCGCAATTCTCGGCCGGGCCGGCAATCACGATATGCACTGGCCGCTGGCTCGCGGCCTTGACTCGCTCGACGATTTTGAGCGCGGGATCGAGGCTGGTGGCAAGTGAGAAATAGATCTCGTAATTCGCGTAGTCAAATCGGGTCAGCGCCGTCAGGTTGTCTTCCAGCCCCGGCTCGACACCCTTGCACGGGCAAATGAGCGCCGTGACCGGTGCGTAAAATCCCGCATGCGACGAGAGTCTTCCCCGCACGAGACCGAACCACTGGTAACCGTCCCAGAGCGAGTAGAGCCCCAGCGCAATCTGCACCACGACCAGCAGATAGAAGAGGTAGAGCACTTGCGCGAGAATAGCAAAAACCGGCGGGAACAGGGGCGTGTGCGCGCGTTGACTTGCTAGACCAGCACGGGTAGAATCCGGCTCATTCTTTGATTCATTTCCCCTTCCGGGCTTTTTCCCAACTCGCATTGCAGGAGGAGGAAGTCATGTCAGCCACTGAGCCAGTTAACCAAGCGAAGTTGCACGAATTCATGATGAAAGCCGTGGGGGAAATGGGAGCGGCGATGAATGCGGCGCTCATCATCGTCGGCGACAAATTGGGTCTGTACAAGGCCATGGCCGGCGCGGGGCCAATGACGTCGACCGAGCTAGCCACCAAAACGAAAACCACTGAGCGATATGTCCGCGAATGGCTCTCGGCGCAGGCCGCGGGCGGATTCGTCACCTATGACGCGTCCTCGGCCAAGTTCACGCTCCCGCCCGAGCAGGCCCTGGCACTGGCCGACGAACAAAGCCCTGTTTTTCTCCCCGGCTTTTTCCAGGCCGTGAGTGCCTGCTTCAAAGACGAGGAGAAGGTTTCAGAGGCCTTTCGCACCGGGAAAGGCGTCGGTTGGCACGAGCACGACCACTCGCTCTTCGTCGGAACGGAGCGATTTTTCCGCCCGAACTACCGCGCGCATCTGGTTAATGAGTGGATTCCGGCGCTGGGCGACACCGAGGCAAAACTCAAGGCCGGTGCGAAAGTGGCGGACGTAGGCTGCGGGCTGGGGACTTCCACGATTCTGATGGCCGGGGCTTATCCGAAATCCACATTGATGGGTTTCGATTACCATCCGCAGTCCATCGAATTGGCGCGAGAAGCGGCTGCGAAGGCGGGCGTATCCGACCGAGTGAAATTCGAAACTGCGAAGGCGAAGGATTTCCCGGGCAAGGGATATCAGCTTGTCACGTTCTTCGATTGCCTGCACGACATGGGCGATCCGGAGGGCGCCGCTCGGCACGTGCTCGGATCGCTCGACGCCCATGGCGTGTGGATGATCGTGGAACCCTTCGCGAACGACAAATTGGAGGACAATTTGAATCCGATCGGGCGCGTGTTCTACGGTGCATCGACAATGCTGTGCACGCCCGCGTCGCTCTCGCAAGAAGTCGCGCTGGGCCTGGGTGCGCAGGCCGGCGAAGGACGGCTTTCGAAGATTCTGAAGTCGGCTGGATTTACGCGCGTGCGGCGGGCGGCGGAAACGCCGTTCAACATCGTACTCGAGGCGCGGCCGTAACTTTCCACGCGCGAAGCGGGGTCAATTGACGCGGCGACGGGAGAAAACTTTTCGCAGGACGCGGTCGGCGGCGGCGTTGATTTCGGGCTGAAATTTGCCGGCCGCGCGGCGAGCTTGCTCCATCAGCGACGGATCGAGCAGCAGCGCGACGCGGTCTACGAAGGGCCCGGAAGCCGCGGCGCGACCAGCGGAACGCGAAGGCTCGCGGGCTGCGAGCATTTCGTATAGCTCAAGGTCGTGCCAAAACTCCTGAGCGTCCTGCTCGCTCCAGCTGAGAGACTGGCCCAGCGCCACGAAAAATTCCTCGCGAAAGAGATCGAGAAAAGGAATCGCCAGGTCCAGGCCGGACGTCCTCTGCACGGTCTTCGAACGCGCGCCTTTCCTTCCCTTCTTCTTTTTTTTCGGCCGACGCCTTCCGCCGCGCACCGTGACACTGATCTTCAGCCGCGCGGGCAGTGCGGCTTCAATGCGCAATACCGCCGCAAGGATGGATTCGCGGCGAATCATCTGGAGCTGTTCGCGATAAAAAGAGGGCTGGTCAGCGCGGCCGGGACGGCGATGCTCTGCGGCGTACATATCGAGGAAACGCGCGACCATTTCGTTGTGGTCGAGCGTCGCCAACAGGACCGCGGCTGCTTCGCGGGCGCGCACGACGAGTTCCCTGGGACGATAGGGCATCGAGGTCGCGCGACGAGGGGGCGTTCGTCGCGGCTATCCCCTACGTACGCGAATGCGCCGCGCGCCGCAACAGGAAAGGTTTGTGGTGCGCTCAAAAGCAAAGGCCCGGACATCGCTGCCCGGGCCTATTGTCTTGAGTTTCTCGCTTCCGGGTCTTAGTGCACGGGACCCGCAATCGGGCGATCTTGACCGAGGGGACCCGCTGTGGACGGCCGCACCGGCTTATCGAACTTGCCCAGCGCGATTTCGAGGGCTTGTTCGGCGGTACGGACAAAGTGCACCTGGACGCCTTCGAGCATCTCGGGCGGCAGATCTTCCTTCACATTCGGCTCGTTTTCCGACGGCAGGATCACTTCGCGAATGCCGGCGCGCTTCGCTCCGAGCACTTTTTCCTTGATCCCGCCGACCGGCAGTACGATTCCGGTCAGCGAAATCTCTCCGGTCATCGCGACGCGCGGCCTGACCGGACGCCCGGTGAGGAGGCTGACAAGCGCCGTGACCATCGCGACGCCGGCCGACGGCCCATCCTTCGGAACCGCTCCGGACGGAACGTGAATGTGCAGATCCAGTTTGCGGAAGAAGTCAGCATCAATGCCGTAGCGCTCGGAGTTCGACCGCACCCAGCTGAGCGCCGCGCGCATGGATTCCTGCATGACCTCGCCCAGATGCCCCGTCATGGTGAACTGCTTTCCACCGCGCATCTTGCTGGCTTCGATGAAGACAATATCTCCGCCCACGGGAGTCCAGACGAGTCCGACTGAAACGCCGGGCTTCTGGACGCGCTCCTCGACTTCCTTTTCCAGGCGGAACTTCGGGATGCCCAGGACCTCGCGAATCACGTCGGGCGTGACGGAAAGCTTATCCGTCTTGCCTTCGGCGATTCGCCGCGCCTGTTTTCTCACGAGCGTGGCGATTTCGCGTTCCAGATTGCGGACGCCTGCCTCACGCGTGTAGTGGTGGATCAAATCGTGCAGCGACTCGTCGGTGAACTCGATCTGTTCGCCGAGCACGAGACCGTGCTCCTTGGTCTGGCGCGGGATCAAGAACCGCTTCGCGATGTGAATCTTTTCTTCCTCGGTATAGCCCGCCAGTTCGAGGACCTCCATGCGGTCGCGCAGCGCTTCTGGAATCGGATCCATCCAGTTCGCCGTGGCCACGAAGAGAACCTTCGACAGATCGAACGGCACATCGAGGTAGTGATCGCGGAACGTGGAGTTCTGTTCCGGGTCAAGCACTTCCATCAAGGCAGCCGACGGATCGCCGCGGAAATCGCGGCCGAGCTTGTCCACCTCGTCCAGCATGAGGACCGGGTCCATGGTCTCGGCGCGCTTAATTCCCTGAATGATCTGGCCGGGCAAGGCACCGATATACGTGCGCCGGTGACCGCGGATTTCGGCCTCGTCGTGCATTCCGCCAAGCGAAATGCGGACGAATTTGCGGCCGAGCGCGCGTGCGATCGACTTTCCCAGCGACGTCTTGCCGACCCCGGGAGGTCCAACGAAGCAAAGGATCGGACTCTTCATCCCCGGCTGCAGCTTCTTCACCGCAAAATAATCGAGGATGCGCTGTTTCACCTTGGTGAGGTCGTAGTGATCCTCATCGAGAATTTCCTGCGCCTTGCCGATATCAATTTGCTCTTCGCCCGTGCCGGAGGTTTTATTCCACGGCAGCGCGGTCATCCATTCGAGGTACGTGCGCGAAACCATGTACTCGGCGGAGGCCGGAGTCATCTTGGCGAGGCGCTTGAGCTCGCGCTCACATTCCTTTTTCGCCTCGACGGACATGCCCGATTCTTCCACCTTCTTGCGAAGTTCTTCGACTTCGGTTTGACCGTCCTCGGATTCGCCCAATTCCTTCTGGATGGCTTTGATCTGTTCGCGCAGAAGGAATTCGCGCTGGCTCTGGTTGACCTGCTCCTGCACCTGATCGTGAATCTTGGTGCGCAGCTCGAGCACTTCCTTTTCTTTCGAAAGCTCGTTGATCAGAATTTCCAGGCGCTTGCGGACGCTGAAGGTCTCGAGCAGCTCCTGGCGGACCATGGTGTTCAGAGAAGGCAGCGTGGAAGCGACGAAATCAGCCAGGCGCGCCGGCGAATCGTTGTTGGCGGCCTCGGTCTGAAGATCGTCGGAAAGCTGTGGTGAGCGCGCGACCACTTCGCGGAAAAGTTCCTGGACGTTGCGCTCAAGCGCGGTCAATTCAGCGTCGGACTGATCTTCCAGGTCTGGCTGGCTTTCGACGCGGGCGCGCAGAAAAGGCTTCAACCCAACTACTTCGACCACGCGTAGACGGCCGAGCCCTTCAAGAAAGGCGACCACGTTTCCGTTGGGCATGCGCACCATCTTGTGAACTTTGGCAAGTGTGCCAACGCCATGCAGATCCGTGCCGACCGGCACCTCCACGCGAGGGTCAAGCTGCGCCACAACAGCGAGCAATTTTTCAGGGCCTTCGAGAGAATCAAGGAGCGCGAGCGAACTTTCCCGGCCGACGGGCAACGGCATGATGGCTCCGGGAAAAAGAACGGTATCTCGCACGGGAAGAACAGCGAGTTCTTCTGGGACAACCCTGGTTTGTTTGGCCACGTGACCCCCTTTGGACAACATACGCGAAACGATTCGAACGCGTCCACCTGGCAGCCTGATCGACTGTCGAAAAGGTTAGATGCAGCAGCTCGAGAGAAAGATTTATCTAATCTTCGTTCCTGCGTATAAGGAGATATTAGTCTACTACACTAAAGGAGAAGACTCAAATGCTCACTCTCATCATTGCCAGGCCGTTAGGATCAGTGGGAGATTCGTAAAGTGCTGATATGTAGCCACTTATTTACCGTACGGCACCGACCTGAATGCCTCTTGGACCAGCCGCAGGGCCTCTTCGCGCGTGCTGACCTTCCCATTCAGCTGAGCCTCCTCAACTGCCTCGAGGATCGCATGGAAGGCCGGCCCGGGCTTATAGCCGAGGGATATAAGGTCATCGCCGGTCAGCAGACGAGGTGGCCGAACTTGCTCTGGGGGCGTCTCGGCGATGAAGCGGCGGACGAAATCGTAGTTCCCGAGGTGCCCGTGGCTCGAACTGCAGTCGAGCCGGTGCAGCTCAAGGTGCTCGTCAAAGCGATCGAGGCGCACGAAGCGCTTCAGCGTCGAAGTCTTCATCTGTGGCACGTCCTTGAAACGCAGATGGTTCGCAACGAGTGCGGCAATCTGCGCCGTGTCGAGGTTCGAGAACCGGAAGCGGCGGCAGATTTCTTCGGCCATGCGCGTGCCGACTTCGACATGCTCGTCAAATCGAATGCGTGCGTTGGGACCGGAGGGCGGGGTAAACGTCGGGGGTTTGCCGACGTCGTGGAGCAGCACGCCCCAGGCCAGCGTCGGGGAGCAGCCAGCGCGCAGTCCATCGATCATGATCATCGTGTGCGTCCACACATCGCCTTCCGGATGGAATTGCGGCGGCTGTTCCACACCTTTGGTGCGCGCGATCTCGGGAAGAAGTTCTGGAAGCAGCCGCGTCTCGTCGAGGAGTTCGAAACCGCGGCGGGCCGCGCCTTCCGTGAGAATCTTGGTGAGTTCGTCGCGAAGGCGCTCGGCTGAAACCCCATGGATATCCGAAGCGGATTTCACGATGGCGGTGAACGTGGCTGATTCGATCGCGTACCGAAACCGTGCGGCAAAGCGAACGGTGCGCAGCATGCGGAGCTTGTCCTCGCGAAACCGGTCCGCCGGGCGACCAATGGCGCGAACGATTCCGGCGCGAAGATCGTCCCGCCCACCGACGAAATCGAGGATCTCCTGCGTTTCGGGATCGAGGAACAGCGCGTTTATCGTGAAATCACGGCGCTGGGCGTCCTGTTGAGCAGAGTCTGAGTACACCACCTGATCAGGATGCCGCCCATCGGAGTAGCTGACATCGGAGCGAAACGTGGCGACCTCAACCTGCGCCGCGGGGCCGGATTCGGAATCTTCGGTGACGACGATGACTCCGAACTTCGCACCGACGGCCAGGCTGTGAGGGAAAAGCCGCTGGACGCGGTCGGGAGTGGCGTCGGTGGCAACGTCATAGTCGGCGGGTTCGCGTTCGAGCAAGATATCGCGAACACAGCCGCCGACAAGGTAAGCCTGATGGCCCGCGGCGCGCAGCGTGCGGCAAATGCTTTCCGCGAATGCGCGAGCGTTCATAGGCACAAGTATGATTCAAAACTCCAGATGTTGCTACGCGGTGACCCGCAGTACGAGACAGGTGATGTCGTCATGCTGGCGTGCATCGCCGACAAAGGCATTTACATCCGCCATCACCCGCTTGAGCGTTTCCTCCGATGTCTGGGGCGGAGCATTCTGGATGCAGGGAAGCAGCCGCGCTTCGCCGTATTCTTCCGCCGAATCGTTGACGGCTTCGACCACTCCGTCCGTGAAGATGAAGAGCAGATCGCCTGTCTGAAGCTGGATGCGTCCCGACGGGTAGGGAAGGACATCGTCGGTGAATAAAGGAAGCCCAAACGGCGGCCCTCCGGTCGGGAGACGCTCGATTTGCCCGGAGCCGCGCCGCAGAATGGGATCGTTGTGGCCCGCGTTCACATAAATCATCTCGCGCGTCTTCGCGTTGATTTCCGCAAGGAAAGCGGTCGTGAATCGGCGTCCATCAAGGCTGTGGGCGCGGCAATAACGGTCCAGGCCCACCACGATTTCATCGAGTGTTACGGGCGTGGCGGCGAGCGCGCTGAGGCTGGCCTGAAACGTGGCCATCAGCAGCGCGGCGGGAACGCTCTTCCCGGCGACGTCTGCGACCACGACCAGCAGCGGGGGCGTGATCGATTCCTGAGGCGTGACCGGACGGAGAAATGCGTCGTAATAGTCGCCCGCAACCGTGTTCTGCGGACGAGTTGCAAAGGCAATGTCCACGCCCGGCACGCTTGGGGCATGGTCCGGGACGAGCCACTGCTGAATTTCGCGCGCAATTTCCAGGTCGCGTTTCATCGTGACGCGATCCGCCAGCTCGACCGCCAGCAGAAGAAACAGAATGGCCACGCCAAATCCGGCGAGGTTCAAGGTTACCTGGCGGTCAGTGCCCCAGTGAACGCCGGGCTGCACCAAAAGCAGCGCGACGGCCAGAAGTAAGAGCACGCGGCGCGCCGGCGTGAGTTTCATCAGCATGGCCTGGAACAAGGCCCAAGCCGAACGCCAGATCCTCCCCGGTCCGTGTGAGCTGCGGCCAACTTCGTCCCAATCAACATCCTTGGAATAAAGGGCGTAGCTGGCCTTCGCGTCGGAAACGAACTGGCTGCCGAGTTGTTCGAGACCGCGGCCTTCGGTCACGCGCTCCCAGAAATCGCGGAGGTGGTGGCGCCTGGATTTCGTAGCAGGTGCCGGAGTGGGTGTGGCGGCCATGGAATCTGAATTTTACGGCGCGAAGCCCTCGCGCTCGACCTTTCAGTCCCGCTCCGAGCGATTTGCGAGCGAGCCGCCGAGTTGAACTTTTGAGAAGCCGAATTTGTCGCGCAGGCGATCGGTGGTCCGCGCCAAGCGTTCGAGTTTGTCCCGGCGTCCGGGATCGAGGAGATCCAGCTGACCCGATCCGGCCGAAAACGACGTGAGAGCGACACCGACGAGCCGCACCATCGCGGAGCCGTTCCAGGAGCGCGCGAACAGATCGCGGATCGTTTTCAGGAACTCGGTGTCGAGGTCGGATGGCTCCGCGAGCGTCTGACTTCGCGTGATGGTGGTGAAATCGGCAAAGCGGATGGTCAAGGTGACGGTGCGGGCGTGAAGTCCCGCATCGCGCAAGCGCTTGGATGCTTTCTGGCAAAGATAGCTGAGGGTCGAGTGCAGCTGCTCTCCGTCCCTGGAGTCCTCGCCGAAGGTCTGATTGTGTGACAGGGATTTCGCTTCGGCATCCACGAAGAATTCGTAGGAATCAATGCCGCGCGATTTGCGATAGAGCGCAGTGCCCCACTGACCGAAAGACTCCTCCAACCGCTCCAGCGGCACGGCCTGCAGTTGCGCGATTGTCTCGATGCCAAGGGCTTTGAGCGCGGCTTCGGTCACCTTGCCAATTCCTGGAATTCTGCGCACCGCGAGCGGCGCGAGAAAAGCCACCTCGCTGCCGAACGGAACCCAGACCAACCCGCGGGGCTTGGCTTGATCGCTGGCCACCTTGGCGACCAGGCGGGTGGCACCGAGTCCTCCGGAGCAAGGCAGGTTGGTTGTCGCCGTAATTTCGCGCAGAAGTTTGTTCGCAGCGGAAAGCGGCGGGCCGTGCAGCCGTTCGGTGCCGGCGAGATCGAGATATGCCTCGTCAATTGAAGCCATTTCCACGATGGGAGAATATTTTGCGAGGATTGTGGCTACGCGATCGCTCCACTGGCCGTAGAGATCGTGGTGACGGTCGAGGAAAACGGCCTGCGGGCATAGCTTCGCTGCCGTGCGCAGCGGCATCGCGGAATGAACGCCGAAGCGTCGCGCTTCGTAACTCGCCGAAGTGACCACGCCGCGCTGGTCGCGGTGCCCACCGACGACAACGGGATAGCCTTTCAGTTCCGGGCGCGTGAGAAGTTCGACAGAAACGAAGAACGCGTCCATATCGATGTGAAGGATTGCGGCGGTGGAGTCGGCCGCGGCCGCCCATGCCGAGTCGTGCTTCGCGCGGAAATGTGCCAGCTTCGGCATGGACCTCAATATAACGCCAGAGTCCGGCAAAATCCGAAATTTCAACCGGTGGACTTCCTGAGACCAGCGAGAGTCAGATTCGTATGGCCGAAAGGACGCGCGGGATGCCGGCGAGGTCGTGAGTGATGCTCAGGTTAGCCCAATGACGTTGCACGTGGAACATTTTGCGAACTTCGTCCGCCGAGTGGTAGCCGAGTTCGAGAACGAGAATTCCGCCGGTCCGAAGCAACCCGCCCGCCTGCTTGATGAGCCGCGAATAGATCTCCACGCCCGTGGGGCCACCGAAAAGAGCCGCGTGAGGCTCGTGGTCGCGGACTTCGCGGGCCAGAGCCTCGGCTTCATGACGTCCGACATACGGCGGATTGCTGACGACGATGTCGAAGGGAGAGGGATGAGGGCCGAGGCCCGACACCAGGAGAGCCTCGAGCAAGTCCGTTTCGAGGAACTGGATGCGATCGGCGACGGAGTGGCGGGCGGCGTTGCGGCGGGCGACAACAAGTGCGACAGCGGAAATATCGGTCGCGATGATTTCGGCGTGCGGCAATTCGTGCGCGAGGGCGACGGCGAGACAGCCCGAGCCCGTGCCGACGTCCACGACGCGCAGCGGCGGGCTGGGAGCTCCGGTGATCCTATCGATTTCGACTCCGCGAACGCCCAAAACCTCGAGCGCTACTTCTACGACGTGCTCGGTTTCAGGGCGCGGGATCAAAACCTCGGGAGTGACTTCAAATTCGAGGCCCCAGAATTCCTGCTTGCCGGTGAGGTATTGCGTGGGCTCGCCGGCGGCGCGACGCGCGATGAGCGCGAAATATGTCTCAACTGCGCTGGGATCGAGCTGGGATTCAGGATTCGTGTAAAGCCAGGTGCGGTCACGGCCGAGGGTGTGCATCAGCAGAAGTTCCGCGGCGAGCGTATGCGAGGGGACGTGCGCAGCCCGCAAGCGGGTCATGGCTTCCTTCAACGCGGTGCGCACATCGAGAGGCATCGAAAGGGCTGGTCGGCTCTCGCCGATCGTTCTCACGCTTCCACAAGCTCCTGCTTGAGGCGCTCGGATTCGAAATGGGTGACGAGCGCGTCCACGAGCGAACCAAGCTTGCCGTCCATCGCTTCGGTAAGTTGATGCAGAGTGAAATTGACACGATGGTCCGTAATGCGATTCTGCGGAAAATTGTACGTGCGAATTTTCTCGGAGCGATCGCCCGTCTTAATCTGGCCGCGACGCTCGGCAGCGAGTAGCTGGTGCTGCTTCTCCTGCTCCATTTCGTAAAGCCGAGCACGGAGAACGCGCATAGCCTTGGCGCGATTCTTGATCTGCGATTTCTCATCCTGCTGCGAAACAACGAGGCCACTCGGGATGTGCGTGATGCGCACGGCGGAGTACGTCGTGTTCACGGATTGGCCGCCAGGGCCGGAGGAACAGAACGTGTCAATGCGCAGGTCCTTCGCTTCGATCTTGATGTCAATGTCGTCCGCTTCGGGAAGGACGGCGACCGTGGCGGCGGAGGTGTGAATGCGGCCTTGCTGCTCGGTCGAAGGCACGCGCTGGACGCGGTGCACGCCGCTTTCGTATTTCAACTTGGAATAGACCTTGTTGCCTTGAATTGCCGCAACGATTTCCTTCATGCCGCCCACGGGCGACGCGGAGCTTTCCAGTATCTCGACTTTCCACTTCTGCGATTCCGCATAGCGTGAGTACATGCGGAATAGCTCAGCGGCGAAAAGCGAAGCCTCGTCGCCGCCGGTGCCGGCGCGAATTTCGAGGATCACGTTTTTCTCGTCGTTGGGGTCCTTCGGAATCAGCTGAACTTTAATTTCACGCTCGACGGCTTCGCGGCGCGCTTCGAGACTCTGCTGCTCGTCGTGCGCCATCTGCTTCATTTCGGCGTCATCGGCTTCCGCAAATAACTGCTTGGCGCCCTCGAGGGCCTTTTCGATCTCTTTCCACTCGCGATACTTGGCGACGATTTCGCCCAGTTCGGAGTGGCTCTTGGCGATCTTCTGGTAGCGCGCCGAATCATCGTGAACCTCGGGCGAGGAAAGCTCGCGGGTCATTTCGTCGTAGCGCGATTCGATCTGCTCGAGTTTTTCAAAAAGCGTCAGATTCGCCATGGCTGTGACTCGTTTGATGCGTGATCGGTGATGGATGACTCGTGAAAGGCAAACACAAGCGAACAGCGCGCCAGCACCCCCGGACGGGGCGGAGAGAAGAGAACGCTAATAGAACGGGGCGAACATGGCAACGGTCATCTGAAATAAGGATAGTGGCAAGCGGGCTGCGAGTCAATCGACGGGCGCTACGCCCATCCATGATCGGTACCGGGCGGCACGCACTAGCATCAGCAGGTGAGTCACGAGGATGAGCGGCACAATACACGTAGGCAATAGAATGAGCGGGAACCGGTCGAGGAGGTGCATCGATCCAGGTACCGCCATTTCATCGCGGGCCGCTGTTGCGGCGACAGCGACGATGTCGGCGAGTCCGAGCAGGTTCCAGACAACGAGAGCCGACCTGGATTTGGCGCAGAAAAACATGACGACGAGCGCGAGGACCGCCACCGCGATGTCGCCCCAACCCCCGAACACCGCGAAGTTGTAGGGAAGTTCGCCGAGCGAGTACAGAAACAGGAAGTAGAATCCGACGAATCGAATCAAGTGGAAGGCGATCAGAGATCGAATGTCCGTCGTAAGGGCCCACGCGCGAAGCGGGCGCACCATCCGAAGCGCCAATACGAGGGCTGCAACCACGAAAACAATGGCTTGGGGGTACCACGGCAAGGGATTCGCTCCAGAACCTCGCAGAGATCGCCGCGCTGATTCCGATGGTATCACGCAGCGACCGTGCGGGAGATCCGGCCGGGGATTTGTTGAAGAGCGGCTGCGAGCGGTGGTAGGCTCGCCGGAGTTAGAATCCCCGCTAAGGCCGTGAACGCCACCGGAACAAAACTCGAACGCGCGGCTTCGACCCAAGCGCAAACATTGGCGACGGTGCACCAGCTGCTCGTGGAGCTCGGAGGATCGCGCGGGCTCGAAGAGCTGGCCGCGCGCGGTCTGACGGCTCACTTCGAACGCGAGCTTGGGCTTGGCAGCCTCGAGCGCGTCGAGTTAATGGTGCGCCTGGGAAACGTATGCGGCGTGCGGCTTCCGGACCGGGTGATGGCTGAGGCTGAAACGGTTCAGGATTTGGCCGACGCGCTGCTCCGCGACAGCTCGGGCGATACCGTGTCCGCGACGACTCCGGGCATACACGCAGCCGCACCGGCGGCCACCGGAGTGTCACGATCCCTTGGACAAATCGCCGATCTTGAGCCAGAAATCCGCCGGGCCGAGTCGCTGACGGAAATTTTGCGGCTGCGCGGTCTGGGTGAGCCCGCGCGCGAGCACATTCATCTATACGGCGAAGACGAGCAGATGTATACGATCACGTTTGGAGAACTCTACAATCGCGCGTCGAGCGTCGCACGCGAATTGCGGGCGCGTGGCCTCGAGCCCAGCCAGACGGTCGCCATCATGCTGCCGACGTGCGCCGAGTTCTTTTATACGTTTGCGGGCATCCTACTGGCCGGCGGAATCCCCGTGCCCATCTATCCGCCAGTCCGGGCGGACCGCATCGCGGATTATGCGACGCGGCAAGCAAACATCCTGCGCAACGCGGAATCGCGATTCCTGATCACGTTCCGGCAGGCGGAAGGTCTCGCGCGCTTGTTGCAGCCCCGGGTTCCGACGCTCCGAGAGGTTCTGAACGCGGAGCGCCTGTCGAGCGCGACGGTGGAACCGGAATCGGTATCGAACGAATGGCGGCCGGTGGAAAATCTCTCGCATCACGCGCGCGCCGAGGACATTGCGTTTCTGCAATATACGTCGGGATCCACCGGAGACCCCAAGGGCGTGATACTGACGCACGCAAACCTGCTGTCGAATATCCGATCCATCGCCGCGGGAGTCGAATTGCAGCCGGACGACGTGGCCGTAAGCTGGCTGCCGCTCTACCACGATATGGGATTGATCGGCGCGTGGTTTGTCCCGCTCGTTTCCGGCGTTCCGCTCGTGGTGATGTCGCCACTCGCTTTTCTGAGCCGCCCAGAGCGCTGGCTATGGGCCATTCACCGGCACCGAGGAACGATCAGTCCGGCGCCGAACTTCGCCTACGAACTTTGCGTTCGAAAAATCGCGGACAAAGACCTGGACGGGCTCGATCTGAGTTCGTGGCGCGCGGCGTTCAATGGCGCCGAACCCGTGCGCGCAGATACCCTCAAGCGATTCGCGGAGCGGTTTGCGAAACATGGTTTCCGGCGCGAGGCGCTGCTTCCCGTTTACGGATTGGCGGAAGCGACACTCGGAGTCTCGGCGGCAAAGGTAGGAGGCTACAAACTCGACCGCATCGAACGCGCCGCATTCGAATCCGAGGGCCAAGCGATTCCGGCGGCAGCCGACGACGCCGGAGCCCTGGAATTCGTAGGTGCGGGAGAACCGTTTCCGGACGTGGAGGTGCGAATCGTTGCGAACGACGGCCACGATGCAGGCGAGCGCTGCGAAGGACGTCTCTGGTTTCGAAGCCCCGCGGCGACCAGCGGTTACTACCGGAATCCCGCGGCGACCAGCGAGCTGATGCGCGAACCGGGCTGGCTCGATTCGGGCGACCTCGCCTATCGGGCCGATGGCGAGCTGTACATCACCGGACGGGCGAAGGATCTGATCATCAAAGCGGGACGAAATATGTACCCGCATGAAATTGAAGTTGTCGCGGGGCAGGTGGCAGGGGTGCGGACGGGTTGCGTCGTTGCATTCGGCGCGCCGGATGCGCGCAGCGGGACGGAAAGACTTGTGGTCGCCGCTGAGGTACGGAATCTCGCTGACGCGAAAACCATATCGGCGGCGATCACGCGTGCGGTGCACGACGCGATGGGCGTGCCGCCCGACGTCGTCGAATTAGTGCCGCCGCATTCGATACCCAAGACTTCGAGCGGAAAATTGCGCCGCAGCGAGACGCGGCGGCTTTTCCTGGATGGAAAGCTTGGCAAGAGAGCAGCGCCCCCATGGATGCAAATCGCGAAGCTTATGGCGCATACGGCCGCGCCGCGAGCATGGGGCGCCGTGAAGCGCGCGGTGAGAGGCGCGATCGAATTTATTTACGGCATCTACGCGCTGGCGGTTTTCCTGATCGCGTTCATTCCACTCTGGCTGGCAGTGGCCACCACGCGAAATCAGAGGCGCGTGGCGCGTTACATGCACGTCGCAACGCGCGCGATGCTTTTCGCCGCAGGAATTCCGGTACGCGTCGTAGGAGGAGAACAACTCGCGCAAACGACGGGGTCAGGCCCGTTGATTTTCGCGCCGAATCATTCAAGCTACGTGGATATTCTGGTGACGGTGGCGTTCCTGCCCGAGGGCGTGAGATTTGTGGTGAAGAGCGAGGTGCTGGCGATGCCGTTCTTCGGGACGATCGCGCGACGCAGCGGTCAGTTTGCGTTTGACCGAGGCGATCCGCAGGCGCGAATCCAGCAAGCTGAGGACGTGAATGCGGCGCTCGGTCGGGGCGAATCCGTCGCGATCTATCCCGAAGGCACATTCACAGCAGCGGTGGGAATCCGGCCGTTCCAACTGGGCGCATTCAAAGCTGCGGTGGACGCGCAACGGCCGGTTTGCCCGGTAGCTGTGCGCGGCGCGCGCTATATTTTGCGCGACCACACGTTCTTGCCCCGGGCCGGACGCGTCACCGTGACGTTCGGCCCGCTGCTCACACCCGATCAAGCGGCGGGCGACGACTGGCGCGAGATTGTCCGCCTGCGCGACACCACGCGAGAGATTATCGGGCGCAATTCCGGCGAGCCGCTGCTATAGCGAAAACATCGGAACGAGCGCATGTGGCGATTCGGCCCCGCCGCGACCTGGGGCGACACTCGTGTTTCACTACCCAGGCTTCAGCGGCGGCTGTTGGTCCTCGGCAGTAGGTAACTCGTAAGAGCTGAAAAGCCATGTCTTTAGGCGCGGGGGGCAGTGTTTACTGTCCGTGCGGACAGGTGATGGTGCTGCCCTTCTTCTAGTCGTCCGTCCAGTAGATAGGAACTCCGACGCGTCCCTAGACTGTGTGCGAGATGAAATTGCGCGCACAGAATGATCGTTGTGAACCCCGGGGGCGGAGCAAAGCGTTTGCATTGGTTTTGACTTTGCTCGTTGTTTTGACGAGCGTGGCCCTTTCAAACTGTACCGGTTATACGGTTGCTCCCTCTGCAATCGGGCAACCTGGGAATCCAGCTCCAGGGGACCCAAGTGTAGGAACGCTATCCGCTGGCCCCACAAGCGTCACGTTCGGCGAGATGGCAGTGGGAAGCACTGCTAAGCAAAGCGTGAATGTAACCAACACGGGAACATCTGCAATTAAGATTTCGAAGACGACGATCGCAGGGACAGGGTTTGCAGCGGTGGGAAGTATCCCTTCGGGTTCGATCCCGGTCGGGGGAAACATCACAGTCGAGATTCAGTTCGCGCCGAAAACGGATGTGGCACTCACCGGTTCCTTGACAATCACAAGCGACGCTGCCAACTCGCCACTTACGGTCCCGCTTTCTGGGACAGGCACCCAAGCGCAGATTACAGCGACTCCCTCGAGCGTCAATTTCGGAAGCGTGGTCCAAGGGACTGCTAATTCGCAAACCATCTTGCTCCGCAACGGCGGCAACGGGCCGCTTACGTTCTCCCGAGTAACTACGGCCGGAGCGGGGTACAGCGTCACAGGTCTGTCAACTTCGACGGTAGTTCCCGCGGGCGGCAGTGTGACGTTCGATGCGAGCTTCGCGCCTACTTCAACGGCAACGATCAATGGTTCTGTCACGCTGGCCACAAATGGCGTGCCTTCGACTTTGGTGATCGATATGCTAGGTGCGGGCTCGACTGCAACTGTGCAACTGGGTGCAAAGCCGGCGAACTTGAACTTCAACACCGTCACGGTGGGTAGCAGCGCTTCGCTGACTTCGACACTCACGAACGTCGGAAATTCAAACATCGACATTTCCGGCGTGACAGTTACGGGCACGAACGTGACCACCAGTGGAGTTTCAACTGGAACAATCCTAACGCCCGGTCAATCCACCACCCTGAATGTGACATTTGCTCCAACGAAGACCGAAGTGTTAAGTGGCGCGAGCGTGAAGGTAGCGAGCAACACTCCCAATTCGCCGACAACCATTTCAGTGTCGGGCACAGGCCAGGCGGCTCCGCCAACCTCCCATTCGGTGGCACTGTCTTGGACCCCCAGCGTCACGAGCGGAGTAAACGGGTACAACATCTACCGAGCGACCACATCGGGTGGGTACGGCACGGTCCCACTGAACCCTTCACCAGTCTCAGGAACCTCTTATACGGATACAACGGTCGTAGCAGGGCAGACGTATTTCTATGTTGCCGCGGCCGTGGATGCTGGAGTACAGAGCACCGACTCGAACGAAGTGCAGGCAGTGATTCCCTAGTCATCCGCGGTCGGGCAGGATTAGCACGATGGAGAGAGGCTTCCGTAAGCGAGTTCCACGGGCACCGACTGGCAGGATCCCTCTGAAGGCTCGAAGCTCGACTGTACCTGCGGACAGGTGTCTCGAGGTGCCCCCGATTGGTACCCCGGTCCAGTAGTTTCCCGCGGACTCTTTATCCGACAATCGATTTTTCCAATAGGGGTGTCCAATTTTCGGGCGATCTCAAGCGTTCAAGAAACCGAATTTCGGTGATCGAAGAATTCATCTCTGTCGTCGTAGCCTTAGGGCCGCGATCGTTACCGTCGCGCTGCTCGGAGCGATCGGTTGTGGGCTGAGCAATCAGCCGGGCACCTCCCCCGCTTCGGGATTGGGGTCTGGCGGGGGCGCGCTTGTCGCAAGTTCAAAGAGCATAAGCTTTGGCAACGTGCCCGTGAAAACTTCCACGGCGCAGCTCCTAACGTTAACTGATACCGGTCAGTCGAATGTTAGGATTTCCACCGTGTCGGCCACGGGGACAGGATTCAGCGCGAGTGGCGGATCCGATGTGACCATAACTCCCGCTCAGTCTGTCACGGTTTCAGTCAGCTTCGAACCTACGGAAACGGGAAGTACGAAGGGCAAACTCTCCATCTCCAGCAGTGCTTCAAGCTCACCCCTAACAATTGCGTTGTCGGGCCAGGGAGTGGAGCGGGAAAACCAGCACGCCGTAGCTCTCCAGTGGCAGGCAAGCACTTCTCAAGTAATCGGGTATTTCATTTATCGAGGGACCGCAACAGGTGATCTTTCAAAGCTGAACAGTTCGGTCGATCCGTCCACCAGCTTTACCGACAGCGCGGTAGCGGCCGGTCAAACCTATATCTACGAGGTGACTTCGGTGAATTCCAACAATGTTGAGAGCGCCTCGTCAAATCCAGTTACCGTGAGCATACCGAGCCGGTAAGCGAGCGAGACACGTTTGGGTTCTCACGCCAGGATTTCCGTCACCAGTTCTCTCACGCGCTCTGCGATAGCCGGTGCGGACGTAAGCCCGGGCGATTCGATTCCCATGAGATGAACAACATTGAAAAATTCCGAATCGCGTTGAATGATGAAGTCGGCCGTCGCGTTTCCGTGAGGGCCGCTCGTGAGATGCGAGGGCGCGGTCAGCTTTGCCCGGATTCCAGAATGCGCGGGCGCCAGATCGGCAGCTTCAATTCCAGGGAGCATGAGCCGAGCACCTTCCGCAAACTCCTCGATGGTCACGCGATTTCGCTCGTAGTCATTCTTGTCTTCGACATATCGCGCCGTAGGGCCGAGGAGAGTGTTCCCCCAAAGCGTCCTCGTAAAGTGAACGCCGAGACCGAGTCCATCGGCACGTGGCATGGGGTAGACGAGACCGCGAATCCAGTCAGCCTTCGCGCGACAAAGTTCGCAGTAATCGCCCCGGACAGGGTAGATTTTGTGCTCGGCCATTTTCGAACCGAGCAGCTTCGCAACGTCATCGCAAAACAGGCCGGCACTGTTAACCAAACAGCGCGCTTCGATCTCACCGGCAGCTGAAGTAACGCGAATCCGGTCATGCGTGCGTTCCAGGCGTTCTACTTTGGCGTGCGTCACAATGTTTGCACCCTGGTCCGCCGCCACGCGTGCGTAGGCTCGTACAAGATCTTCGCTCGAGACGATACCCGTGGATGGAACTTCGATGGCTTGCCAGCCCTCGATGCGAGGCTCTCGGGCGCGAATCGCCGCACGATCGATGATTCGCAGGTCCTGCACACCATTCGCGCGCCCGTTCTCGGTGAGGTCCGTTAGTTCCCCGGCATCCGCGGCGGAGGCGGCAACCACGAGCTTGCCAGTTTTGCGGTGTGGCACATGATGGGAGGCGCAAAATTCGTATGTAAGGTAATTCCCGCGCACGCAGTATCGTGCTTTAAGCGACCCGGGACGATAGTACAAACCTGAGTGGATGACACCGCTGTTACGTGAGCTGGCGCCAAGTCCAAGCTTGGGGAGCGCCTCAAGCAAAAAGACATCGCCCCACGTCTCAGAGAGAGAACGGGCGATCGCGCAGCCCACCACACCACCGCCGATGATTACAATGTTTGCTTCGTCGATGGCTGGATACCTCCGATTGAATAATTTGATCGCGCAACGCCTTGCACGAGGCTGACGATGGTCCCCTCCCTGGCCAAATCACGGGTTACGCTCGGCGCATCACGTGGTCCCGAGTCATGTAATGTACCTAACAAATACCCTTGGGACCACGTTTTGCGAAGTGGGCAGAGACGCGACGCCGGAAAACTCCTATCTGTCATCGGTGAGACCAAAGATGATGTTGACAGACTTGCCCAAGAATATGCACGCCGAACGCAAGTGGTCGGTCAACTCACCGGAGGCTCCGCGAGTACCTACCAGTGGAATGACCTCAGGTTAGGATCACGGTGCTGTTTACGTTAGGGGATCGTAGCGGCAGCTTGGTTCGACAAGGCGCTTTCGACGCCGTTCGAATTCAAGGCGGTCACCGCATAGTAGTAACTCTGACCGGCTTGCACGTTCGTGTCGGTGAAGGTCGTTATTGTAATCGGCGAACCCGTCAGCAAGGCGTACGGACCACCTGATACCGTCCCGCGGTACACGTTATAGCCAACCGCGCCGCTGCTAGCATCCCATGACAAATCCGCTGAGTGCGAGACTTGCTCGACGCCTGCGCCCGAAATGGCAATCGACATCGGCGAATTCGCGGCGTTGCTGGTGACGGTGACGCTGCCAGACACGCCGACGACGGCCGTCGGCGCAAAAGCTACGTTCAACGCCGCACTTTGGCCGGGCGCCAAGACGAGCCCAACATACACGCCGCTGGTACCGATACCCGCACCGGAAATACTGATGTTGGAGATCGCGACATTTGCAGTACCAGAGTTGGAAAGCATATCGGTCAGCAAACCACTGCTGCCAACACTTATGTTTCCAAAGTTTAAATTCGCTGTACTTGCTGAGAGTTGACCTTGAGTCGGGGAAGTCGAGCTTCCCGAGCCACTGGCGCCGCCGCTGCTGCTGCCTGCGCTGCCGGTGCCGCCAGCCGGCTTGAACGCAGCCAAGACCGCAGCCCAGAAGTCCGTTGTGCTTAGGGAAGCGCCCGCTGAGTTCGGCCCGGCGGTCGCCTGTGTCTGGTCTTCGGCAATGACTCTCGTGTTGGGCGAAGCGGGAACGCTCTGTTCGATCCTATAGCCGGAGCTCGCAGTGTAAATTTCCCCGCCTGCGCTCATGACTCCTCCCAACAGTAAGTCGCCATTCGCAGTCGTCGTCACACTTCCACTGCTCGGAAAAGCGCTGGCCCCTTGTGCGGCTGCAGCGACGTCCAAAGCGTTCGTCTTGGCGACTCCCGAGTACTCCAGAATCGCAAAACGAAAAGAGCCCAAAATTGATTGATATAGCGTCACCGTATTCGCCCCA
>Ga0210398_10000443_pt1 | contig 47756 bp, 56 predicted proteins | sample IncBWC4OmetaG_FD_161047 | JGI IMG/M metagenome (GOLD analysis project Ga0210398, IMG submission 161047) | Forest soil microbial communities from Barre Woods Harvard Forest LTER site, Petersham, Massachusetts, United States - Inc-BW-C-4-O | ecosystem: Environmental > Terrestrial > Soil >...
GGTTGCGCCCGCGGGATTCTGGCTCGACGAGCATCCGATTCCCGATCTGTTCGCGGCCAAGCTCGATGAAATCGCGCCGCTGATGTTTCATGATCCGAAAAGCCCGATGGCGCAAGCATTTGGCGCCATCCCGACTGACTTCAAGGAACTCGAAGCGATGTACGTCGAGCGGGTCAAGCGCTTTTCGACGGCGAGCAAATTCCTCTGGCCGATTCCGGATCGCGGGCTCAAGAAGCGCGCCTATCGCATCAAGTCGCCAACGCTGGTGCTGTGGGGCGCGTCCGACAAGCTGATTCCTCCGGTGTACGCGAAGGAGTTCACCAAGCGCATCGCAGGAGCGAAGGAGCAGGTGATCGCGGAGGCGGGCCACATGCTGCCTTACGAGCAGAACGACGCGTTCTGCAAAGCGATCAATACGTTCCTGAAGGGCTGATGACGTAACGCAGACTTTCAGTCTGGGTTCTTATGCTTGACGAGGGGGGCGGCCCGCTTCGCGCGCCGCCCCCTCCCTATGTTGCCGATGCTCACTTCTTTTGGTGGATAGCTTTCTACACGCCATGAGGAAATACTGGAGGGTCATGGTCAAGCATTCGCACCGTCCCAAGGACAATCCGCTTCGCGCCTTGCCGTCGACTGTGCAAAAACAAACCCACTTCGCCGATGGGTTGGAGACTCCAGCGCACCTTCGAAATAGCAAAACGAACCCACTCCAACTGACGCCGCATCAGTCGAAAATTACCAAACGAAGCCAAATAGCCCAGCAAAATCAGGGATTCTCTAATTCAACAAGTCGGTCTTCTCCATTGAAATCGCAAAAACAAACCCAACCAGAGGCTCAGTGAGGGTTCGTCCCGAGCGTCGCGCGAAGGACCTCGAATCCGCGGGTCCCGGTCATTCAAATCGCAAAAACAAACCCATTTGTGGTGCTTGGTGCTCATGCTCACGCCGTGTGAAAATCACCGGCGATGAAAAAGCGTAACCGACAGCGCGTCAGAACACGGCGGCTCGACTCCCGCGAGCGATGGCTCGCGCTGCTGGTCGAGTATATGGGCGGTCAGGAGGAACCCGCCTCGAAGAAGTATTGGGCGCCGCAGTTCGAGTGCGCCTCGCGCGCGAGGCTGCGCGACATCCAGACTGAAAAGCTGCGCGCGATGCTGCCCTACCTTTACGAGCACAGCGCGTTCTATCGGGCGAAATTTCGCGCCGCAAAACTGCGCCCCGAAGACCTCCGCAGCCTTGATGATTTGCCGAAGTTTCCCGTCACCAGCAAAAACGCGATGGCCGACGATGTGGCGCGAAATCCGCCATGGGGTAGCTACACGCCCATCGATGAGAAAACCTGGGCGACGCAGGGCTGGATGGTCTTCTCAACCTCGGGCACTACCGCCACGCCGCGGTCGTTTCGGTACACTGCGCTCGATCGCGAAATCTGGGCGCGTACCAGCGCCCGCGCCCTCTATGCGATGGGCATCCGCGCCGGCGATACCGCGCTGACCTGCACCAACTACAACCCGCACGTGTTCTTCTGGTCGACGCACTACGCGCTCAACCTGATGCATGTCACGGTGATTCCCGGCGGCGTGCAGACCGAGCGGCGCGTGCAGATGATCCAGCTCTACCAGCCGAATCTGCTGGTCGCGACGCCGTCGTACTCGCTCCATCTCGCCAACGCGATGCGCAATGTGGGACTGCAGCCGTCGTCGAGCTCGATCGCCAAGGTGATTTGCGGCGGCGAGCCCGCCTCGGGGATCGCGTCGACCCGGCGACGCATCGAGCAGACCTGGGACGCCGAGTTTCACGACGTCTTCGGATGCACTGAGGCGGTGCCCGGCGGATGGGCCGTCACTTGTCGCGAGGGCCTCAAGCTCGATCCCGTTTCCACCCACGTTCAGGAGGATTTGCAAATCTGGGAGACCGTCGATCCGGTAACGATGGAGCCGGTGCCGCTCGGTCAGCCCGGCCTCACGGTGGTCACGAATCTCAATTCCGAGGGCTCGCCGCAGTTGCGCTTCGTGGTCGGCGACTTCACCACGCTCGACTACCATCGATGTGTATGCGGTCGCACACTGGCGCGCGCTCGGGGCGGTTTCGTCGGGCGCGCGGATGACATGCTCAACATTCGCGGGCAGAAGCTTTTTCCCAGCGTCATCGAGGAGGTGGTGCGCGGCTTCGATCTGCTCGCCGACGAGTTTCAAATCGTGCTCGAAAAAGACGGCGTGATGGACACCTTCACCATCGTGGCCGAGACGCGCGCTCAGATGCCTGCCGGCCAGGGCGAGCGGCTCATCGCGCTGATCGCCGCCGAGGTGATCCGCCAATGCGAGCTGCGCCCGCGCATCCGGCTGGTGGCGCCCGGCACCTTGCCGAAAACGGAATTCAAGGCGCGCCGCGTGATCGATCGCCGCGAGGTGCTGTAAAGCCGGCGGTTGCGCTCATGCTGATTCGGCGCTAGTCATAGCGGGTTGCGTTTTGCAACTGACTACCCGACGGAGGATGTTATGAAGCTTTACGAATTCACTGGGGCACCGAATCCGCGACGAGTCCGGATCTTCCTCGCAGAGAAGGGGATCACGGTTCCTTCCGAGCAGATTGATATCGCCAAGGGACAGAATCGCGCACCCGAGTTCCTCAAAATCAACCCGATGGGCGGGCTGCCGGTACTCGAGCTCGACGACGGCACCCAGCTCGCCGAGTCGGTCGCCATCTGCCGTTACTTCGAGGGCATCCACCCCGAGCCGCGCCTGATGGGCATCGATGCCAGGGATATCGCGGTGGTCGAGATGTGGAATCGGCGGATGGAGTTCGAAATCCTGAGCATGACCGCGGGCGCGTTCCGCAACACCAACGCGTTCTTCAAGGGCCGCATCCCACAGGTGCCAGAGTACGGCGAGATTTGCAAGAACGCCGCGCTCAAGCGCTTCGAGTGGCTCGACGCCGAGTTAGCAAATCGGCCGTACATCGCGGGTGACCGCTTCACCATCGCCGACATCACCGCGATGGTCGGGGTCGATTTCGGCCGGCCGACCAACATCCGCATCGGGGCGGAGCAGCAGAACCTCGCGCGCTGGCACGCGTCAGTAGCGAGCCGGCCGAGCGCCAAGGCTTAGCGGACCGGAAGATTCGGCGTGTAGAGCTGGTAGAGCATCAGGTACACGATGACGCCGGTCACCGAGACATACATCCACAGCGGCCAGGTCCATTTCGCAATCCGTCGATGTCTGGTGAAGTTGCTTTTGAGTCCGAAGTACAGCGTCGTTAGAGCGAGCGGCAGGATGGTGACTGCGAGGATCACGTGCGGGATGAGGATCGCGAAGTATACCGGGCGAACCCAACCGCGGCCGGTGAACAGGATGTCCCCTACCTCGTAGTGGAATATCAGGTACGAGGTAAGGAATGCCGCCGACACGCAGACCGCGGAAATCATGCAGATGCGATGCGCCGGAATGTTGCGCTGCTTGATGAAGTAGAATCCCGCGAGCAGCAGGATAGTCGCGGTCGTATTCAGGATCGCATTGAGCGGCGCGAGTGAATATATCGAAAGCATCCTGGTCTTGATGTCGATACGCCCGTCGCGCTGCCGCGGCGGGCGTATCCGTTTCATGATTAGGTCAGCCGGTTTGGATCACTGCGGAACCGGAGGAGGCGGCGCCGCCGGTTTGGGTTGTCCCGCTTGCGAATCGGCCGGTTGATCGGCGTGCTCGAGCGCCTTGCCCTGCGGGATTTGCGGCAATATCGCGCTCGGTTCCTCATGATGCCCGACGATGACGTCCTCCTCGGTGTGCGCCCACGTCCGCCGGCTAAGATCCGGCCGCAACATGAAGTAGCAGAACGAGATGATCACCAGCGGGGTTACCGCCACCACCCAGAGTCCCCTGCGTTCCATCGCCAGATGCATGAAGAACATCGCGACCAGGGCCGCCTTGGTGAGTGCGAGGGCGACCAGTGCACCGACCATTACGGGCTTCGGAAGACCCAGTCCATAGACACCTAGTTCCGCGGCGGTGAGCAAGGTCAAATAGATGAAGACCGCGATATAACTCGGACCTTCGTGCTCCACTGCGCCATGCGGGGCATGTGCTGCTGCGGTTTCTGCCATCGCTATAACTCTCCCACCCGGTTTGAAAAGTTCAAATGAGGTACACGAATGTAAAGATCAGAATCCACACCAGGTCAACGAAGTGCCAGTATAACCCCGCCACCTCAAGCAGCTTCGCTTCATGCGCGGTTGCTTCCTTGCCGATGGAGTTGATCAGCAGCGTCGAGAGATAGACCACGCCACCGAATACGTGACAGCCGTGGAATCCGGTCAGGATGAAAAACGTCGCGCTGAAGAGGCTGGTTTTAATCGAAAGCCCCTCACCCCAGATCAGGTGATGCCACTCGGACGCCTGGCACCCGAGGAACACGATACCGCCGATGACGGTCAGCCCGAGGAACAGTTGCATCCGCTTCTGGTTGCCATGTTGCGCGCTCGACAACGCTTCCACCATGGTCAAACTGGAGCAGATCAGGATGAAGGTCATGATCGCCGTCAGCGTGATGCCGAGCCAGTCCGCGGGATCGGGCCAGTTGACGTTGTACCAGCGCAGCGCCCCGTACGCCGCGATCCCGGCGCCGAAGGTCATCGCGTCGCCGGCCAGGAAGACCCACATTCCGAGCTTGCCGGAATTTCCCGGGGTCAGGGAGGGTTCCAACTCATCGTGGAATCCCTCGGCGTGAGTATCCAGTGCTGCTGCAGCCTCGCTCATAGAGTCTCTCCCCTATCTCCAACGGGGCCGGTACCGAACCCCAACCTGCCAGTCATCTTTTAATATTTAGGCGAACCGGCAACTGACGAATCGCCACGACGCTGCGCCCTGCGCCACGCCATATACATCACTCCTCCGATGATCACGAAGGTGACGTATGGAGCTGAAATCATGAACAGCACGCTGTGCTTGAAGGCGAGGCTGGCTACACCGTTACCGTCCAGACCGCAGACTGCGCAAGCGTTGGCGAGTCCCGGTGCGAAGCTGATGCCGGCGGGGGTCAACCCGGTCGCGATAGCCAGTACTTTTTTTGCACGCATCACAAAAACTCCTCCGCCGCGATACTAAGTCAGATAGACCAACACAAACAGCACCGGCCAAATCGCGCAGACGAAATACCAGTACATCGCGCAAAGCTCCACCGGTTGCGCATTCTTCGCACCATAGCGCCCGCGCATCGCGAAGATCGCCACGCACGCAAGCCATATCACGGCCGCCGTCACGTGCGCGCCGTGCAGTCCGATCAGAGTGTAAAAGGTCGCGCCGTAGGTGCCACTGGAGAGCTTCAGTCCGTGCGCGATCAGCCGCACCCATTCGCTGCCCTGGATCGCGAGGAAAGTGGCGCCGAGGATTAGCGTGATCCCGAGCCATCGGCGCAGCAGTCGCTGGCGATTCTGCCGCACCGCGCGCACGCCGAGGAACATCGTCACCGCACTGCTGAGCAGGACCAAGGTGTTGATCCAGGTGACGAAGATAGGAAGCCGCGGCAGCGCCGGCGGCGGCCAGAACGGCGCCTCGCCCTTGAACACGAGATACGGTCCGATGAGCCCGCTGAACAACATCGCCTCGCTCGCGATCAACATCAGAATGGCGATCTTGCCGCTGGAGATGAACGGCTCGCTGGCGCCGTCGCTATCGAATGAGTCGCGGCGCGGTCGCTTGACCGGTGCTATCAGTGGCCTTACTTTCGCGGCCATTGCGTGCGACTCCGCCATGTCAATTTTTCACCAGGATGGTAACCACCGAGATTGCCACCAAAAGTCCGATGATCGCAAAGATGACCATCAGGGTCTTGCGATTCTCTTCGCGCCGGTCTTCGCGCGTTACCAAGTCGGTAGGCATAGTCTCGATCAAACCTTGTCCAACACCATCACCAGGAGGACCGCCGGCAGGTAGAACAGCGACGCGAACATCACGCGACGAGCCGCCGCCGAGGTCTCCGGTCCGCGCACCAGCATGATCGCGGGCGCCAGCATCGCGCATCCGAGCGCGACCGAGGTCACCAGGTAAATGACGCCCGCATATCCGAGAAATGCGGGCAACGCGCCGACCACCAGCAGGACAATGCTCGCTCCCACGATGACCGGATTTTCGGGATAACTGTTGTCGCGGTCCAGTGGAATCAGCCACAACCGCGCACGCTTGTAGTCGGCGCGATAGATCTTGCCGATGGCAAGCGAATGCGGGAGCTGCCACAGGAACATAATGCCGAAGAGCAGCCACGGCTCGAGGCTGAGACTTCCGCGCGCGGCGGCCCATCCCGCGACCGGGGGCAACGCGCCGGGAATCGCGCCCACGATGTTGCAACTCCACGACACCCGCTTGAGCGGCGTGTAGGCGAACAAGTAGCTGATCGCAATAGCTGCGGTGACCACGGCGGACAGCCAGTTCACCGTGAGCAGCAAATAGCCGAGGCCCGCGACGCTCGCGAGGATCGCAAACCACAGCGCATCGACAGGCTCGATGCGTTTGTCGGGAATCGGACGCAGGCGCGTGCGGTCCATCATCGCGTCGGTGTCGCGCTCGATGTACTGGTTGAGTGCGAGCGTGCCACCGGAGGCGAGCGCGGTTCCGATCAGCAGGTTCAGGGCGACAATCGATTCGAATGCGCCGGCCGCGCCGAGATAATAGCCGGCTAGCGTCGTCACCAGCACCATCGCGGTCACCCGAGGCTTGGTGAGCTCAAGATATTCCCCTACCCGCGTTCGCGCCGCTTCGAGCCGAGTCTCGACTATGGCCGGCCGGGCATTCATGCGGTTACGCGGCGATGCGCCACGAGTTCCGAAGTCGAGACCGTGTGCGCGACCGTGCGCGCGCCGCGGATGCCGTAAAGCCGCCATGCGCGGATCGCGACGGTAAGGCTAGTCACCAGCACGGCGGCGCCGATCGCGACATGCGCCGTGGTCGGGACGACCGCGCGCCGAGTCCAGATCGTAATCGCGCCCAGGCAGATTTGCAGGGTCAGCAAGAGGACCAACGCGAGCGCGGGGCGGCGTAACCGCGGCTCGTCGCGATGGCTGGCGAGAACGCGCGCCACGGTCCACGCCACCAAGCCGGTGACAACCAGCGCGCCACATCGATGGATGAAGTTTATCGCGATGAACTCATTCCACAGCGGCGGTAAGGCCTGACCGAATGAAGCGGGAAAATCGGGAATCGCCAGTCCCGCACCCAGATGGCGCATCAGCGCGCCGATTAGTATCTGCACATAGATGACACTGGTGGTGAGCGCGGCCAGTTTCGCGAGCGGAACACGCGCGGCGGTTTCCTCGCGCGGGGCGGCCTCGATGAACCAGGGGCTGGTGAAGATCGCGAGCGCCACTACCATGCAGAAAAACGCGTTCGCGGTTGCGGTATGCGCCATCGCGATCGGCAGCGGAATCAGGAACAGCACCGTGATGCCGCCCAGCACCGCCTGCGCGATCACCAGCGCGAATGCCGCTATCGCAAGGACGCGTACCCAGCGGCGCGGCTCGCGCAGTATCGCCCACAGCATCAGCGCCAGCGTCAGCATCGAGACGACCCCGGCGACCACGCGATGGCTGTACTCGAAGAGCACGCCGCCCTGAAGCGACGGGATCAACTTGCCGAACGCGAGCGGCCAATCTGGCACCGACAGTTCGGAGCCGGTCGACTTTACCAACCCGCCGACGAAAATCAGCACGAAGGTCGCGCTCGCGAGGAGCATCGCGAAGCGGTGCAGGCCGTTGTTGGGCGTCTCACTCAAGCGGGCGTGATCCTCTTATAACTACTTCGAGAAGCATGCCGGATCAGTCGGCCGCCGCGGTGAGATGCTCCGGCGGCGCGCTTTGCGGCCAGTAATCTTCCTGGGTTTCGGGCGAGCTGTATTCATAGGGCCCGCGATAGACCGTCGGCAGCTTGCCCGGCCAGTTGCCATGGCCCGGATGAACCGGCGTGGTCCATTCGAGGGTGTTGGCATGCCACGGATTCTCGGTCGCGTCCTCGCCCCACCAGTAGCTGTAAATCAGATTGAACAGGAGGATGAACTGGGCGGCGCCGAGCACCAGCGCGCTGACCGAAATGAATTCGTTAATCCCGATCAGCGGTTTCAAAAAGTCATACTGCTGCGGATTGTAGATGCGGCGCATATGCCCGCCCATTCCGAGGATGTGCATCGGGAAGAAGGTGCAGTTGAAGGCGACGAAGGTGATCCAGAAATGGACCTTGCCGATCTTCTCGCTCATCATTTTGCCGAACATCTTGGGATACCAATAAGTAATCCCCGCGAAGATGCCGAACAGGCTGCCGCCGAAGAGCACGTAGTGGATGTGCGCGACGATGAAGTAGGTGTCGTGGATGTACATGTCGACCGGCGTGCAGGCCATGAAGATTCCCGACAACCCGCCGATGACGAACATCGCGACGAACGACAGCGCATTGAGCATCGCCGCCGTGAAGTGGATGTTGCCTTTATACAGCGTCCCCAGCCAGTTGAAAGTTTTGATCGCCGACGGCACGCCGATCACCATCGTGGTGATCATGAAGCTGCTTCCGAGCGCCGGATTCATGCCCGACTGGAACATGTGATGGCCCCACACGATCCACGACAGGAACGCGATCGCGATCATCGCATAGGCCATCGCGCGATAGCCGAAGATCGGCTTGCGCGAAAACGTCGCGATGATATCCGAGGTGATGCCCATCGCAGGCAGAATCATGATGTAGACCTCGGGATGTCCGAAAAACCAGAACAGATGCTGCCATAGTAGCGGCTCGCCGCCGCCCGAGGGCAGGAAGAAGTGCGTTCCAGCCATCCGATCGAACAGCAGCAGCGCCAGCGCGGTGGTCAGCACCGGCAGCGCCAGCAGCAACAGGATCGCGGTGATGAACAGTGACCAGATGACCAGCGGAAGGCGGAAGAAGTACATCCCCTTGGTCCGCATATTGATGATGGTGGTGATGTAATTGATCGAGCCCATCAGCGAGCCGACGCCGAGCACGATGATGCTGATGCACCAGAGGTTCTGCCCCCAATCGACGCCGGTATAGTTCGGCACCGCGCTGAGCGGAGCGTAGGAAGTCCATCCCGCCGCAGCCGCGCCGCCGGGAACGAAGAACGACGACACCATGATGACGCCGGCGACCGCGCTGATCCAGAACGAAAGCATGTTCAGGATGGGAAACGCCATGTCGCGCGCGCCGATCATCAGGGGCACCAGCAGGTTGCCGAAGGTGCCGACCAGGATCGGCATCACCACGAAGAAGATCATGATGGTGGCGTGCATGGTGAACATCGAGTTGTAGGTGTTGGGTGTGATGGCGTTGTCTTGCGCGAGGGTCTGCGGAAAGATGCTCAGGAAGCTCCACTGACTCTCGGGCCATCCCAGTTCGAGCCGCATCAGCATCGCCATCAAGCCGCCGATCGACATCATGAACAGCGCCACGAAGAGGAACTGTTTCGCGATCATCTTGTGATCGGTTGAGAAGAGGTAGGTGCGGACGAAACCGAGCTCATGATGCCCGGCGTGCGCGCCATGTATTTCGACTGCGGCCGTACTGCTCATCGTTCAACTATCTCCCCCGCGCGAGGCGGGCCAAAATTCGACCAGAAATTTTGCCGGAAATTTTGCAACCCTACTGGTTCGCGTAGGTGTCCTTCAGCCACTTGTCGTAATCCTCTTGCGATTGCACCGTCAGGTTGCCCTTCATCCCCGAATGCCCGAAGCCGCACAGCTCCGCGCACGGGATTTCATACTGGCCCGGCTCGGTGGCCTCGAACCACACCTCGATAGTGCGGCCGGGAACCGCGTCCTGTTTGAGCCGCATGTTGGGCACGAAGAAGCTGTGGATGACGTCCTTCGATTCCAGTTTGATGCGGACCACCTTGTTCACTACCACGTGGAATTCGTTCTCCACCGTGACGTCGTCCTTGGTATCGAGCTTGCCGTCGGGGCCGGGATAGGTGATCTCCCAGTTGAATTGCTTGGCCGTCACTTTGTAGAAAAAGTCGCCCGGAGGTCCGTTCTCTTTGATCTCCGCCCAGGTCGAGCGGCTCATCAAGGCCAGGGTGATCAGAATCACAGTGGTCGCGGTAGTCCAGGTAATCTCCAGCTTGCTGTTGCCCTCGATGTACTCGGCCTTACGTCCGGGACGCGCGCGGTACTTGAACAGGAAGACCACCAGCGTGATCGTCACCAGCACCCAGGTGACCATCGTAATCCAGAAGATGAGGAGGAAAATCCAATCGATCGCAGGACCGAAGGTCGAGATGTCGTGCGGAAAATACATCTTTTCGAGCATCGTTAAGTCTCACCCCTATCGTGCCGTCAGGCCGCCGTGGTCAAGCATCAGTTCGCGCCCAGATTCCTTGCGTCATCGCGAACCGCGGCACCCAACCGAGATTATTTCAGCGTGAATTCCTGCGATTGTGCGCCTGTACCTGAGCATCCGGAAAATGAAAAATTCTGCATGCTCCAGAAAATCCGGCTAACGGACAGTAGCAATCTCGCGGGACCATTTTCCAGTGTTTGCGGGCTTTTGCAAGGTACCCGCGACGATTTCAAAAGGACTTTGTGCTCATGCGATTTCTAAACGATTCGAAGCATGCGCGCTCGCTCTTTTCATATCTCAACCACGCCTAGATGTCGCACTCCCGATGCTATCCGCGCTGTTTGCCACGCCTCCACTTTCCGCTAGAACACCTGTGACTGAGGAGGCCGTCGACTCATGCCCGAGCATTTCGCAACTCTCGCCCACGCCTTCGATCATCAGGCCCGGAAGTACGGCTCGCGCACGCTGCTCAAACAGAAACGCGACAAGATCTGGCGCGATTTTTCGTGGAGCGAGATCGCTGACTCGGCAGCCAGGCTGCGCGCGGGCCTTATCCGCAGCGGCATCAAACCCGGCGACCGCGTCGCGATCCTCGCCGACAACTCGCCGCAATGGGTCATCGTCGACCAGGCGGTGCTCGGCCTCGGCGCGGTGACCACCCCGCTCTTCACCACCAGCGGCGCCGAGGAGCATCGCCACGTGCTCAACGACTCGGGCGCCCGCATCATCGCCGCCAATGGCGACGACATGGTGAAGAAGGTCATCGCCTTGGGCGGCTCGATCCCGAGCATCGAGGGCATCATCGCGCTGCACCCGGAAGCCAAGGAGCAGAGCGCCTCGAATGGCACGCCTCCCGTGATGACGCTCGAGTCAGCCAGCGGCGATTCTCCCGCGCCGCTCGGCGAGGGCAAGCGCGAGGACCTCGCGACACTCATTTATACTTCCGGGACGACCGGCGCTTCCAAGGGTGTGATGCTCACCCATGGCAACCTGCTCTCGAACGCCGAAGATGCGGTCGCGGTCCTCAACGTGAACGAACGCGACAACATCCTTTCGTTCCTGCCGGTCGCGCATTCCTTCGAACGCACCGCGGGTTACTACACGGTGGTGCTCGGCGGCGGCGAGATCGCCTATGCCGAAGGACTTACGCAGATTCCCGCCAACCTGCAGGAGATCAAACCGACGCTTTTGCTGGTGGTGCCGCGGCTGCTCGAAGCGATTTACGAGCGCGTGCAGAAGACGGTGCGCAGCAGTCCGCCGCTGAGACAGAAGCTCTTTGGGATGGCGATCGAGGCGGGCAAACGCGCAACCGAGTATCGTCACACCGGAAAACCAATGCCTCCGCTGCTCGCGATGCAGATGGCGATTTATCGCAAGCTGGTGTTCCATCGCATCCAGAGCGTGTTCGGCGGCCGGCTGCGCTACTTGATTTCCGGCAGCGCGCCGCTTCCCAACGAGATCTACCACTTTCTCGCCGCCGCCGAGATTCCACTCATCGAAGGTTACGGCCTCACCGAGGCGTCGCCGATCGTCTCGGTCAATCTGCTGCCGGGCCGCACCCGGATTGGAACCGTCGGCCAGCGTTTGCCGCAGGTCGAAGCGAAAACCGCGGCTGACGGCGAACTGCTGGTGCGCGGGCCCAACGTGATGAAGGGCTACTTCAAACTCGACCAGGAAACCGCCGAGACCATCGATAGCGACGGATGGCTTCACACCGGCGATATCGCGCAAATCGACAGCGCCGGCTTCATCAAGATCACCGATCGCAAAAAAGAAATCATCGTGCTCTCGGGCGGCAAGAACATCTCGCCCGCCAACCTCGAAACCAAACTCGTCACCGACCAGTACATCTCGCAGGCATGCGTGTTCGGCGATCGCCGCAAGCACCTGGCGGCGCTGCTGGTGCCGGCGCTGGAGAATCTACAGGAGCTGCTGAAGGAAAAAGGCCTCGCGGGAAAACCGCCCGAGGAAATCGTGAAGTCGCCGGAGCTGCGAACCTTCTACCAGGCGCGGCTGCGTGAATTTAACCAGCCGCTATCGGATGTCGAGGCGATTGCCGCTTTCACCCTCATCGCGCAACCGTTCTCGCAGGAGAATGGCGAGATGACGCCGACGATGAAGGTGCGCCGCCGCGTGGTGCAGCAGCATTACCAGGACACCATCGATTCGATGTTCCGGGATTAGGGCAAGCTTCGCGCTGTATTCAACTTCGATATCGTGATATCGTCGCGTGATGGCGCAGCTCACGGTAAGAAATCTGGAACAAGGCGTAAAGACTCAGCTCCAGCGGCGCGCCAAGCGCCACGGTCATAGCATGGAAGAAGAAGTGCGCGACATCCTGCGCAATGCGGTGAAGCGCAAAGACGCTGAAGATGAAGTGGGGTTGGGCACGCGCATCCAACGCCGCTTCGCGGGAATTGGTTTTCGCGACGGCGAGATTCTCGAAATTCGGGGTCAACCGGCGCGCCCCGCTATTTTCGAAAAGTGATAATCCTCGACACCGATGTGGTGTCTGGCCTGATGAAACCCGTGCCCGACCTCTTGCTCGGCGAATGGATGAATCGGCAGCCCTCGGAATCTATCTGGACCACAGCTATCACGATCTTTGAGATCCGCTTTGGCATCGAGCTTCTGCCGGCTGGGCGCCGCAAAGACCAGCTTGAAATCGCCTTTGTTCGTTCTCTGAAAGCTGATCTTCAGGAACACATCGTCGATTTCGATCGCGACGCTGCGCATGAGGCGGCAGCGATGGCCGCCCGGCGGCAAGCGATAGGGAGACCAATCGAGTTCCGCGACATCGAGATCGCGGGCATCGTAGCGTCGCGGCGGGCGACACTTGCCACTCGGAATATGCGTCACTTCGAGGGCCTCCGCATCGAACTAGTCAATCCGTGGGAATAAGCCTTCCGTCGCAAGCCCAGGTGTGCCCGGCAAGTTACGCGATTAACGATCCAGTATCACCGAGCGCACTACTGTCTTACGACAAGAATGTTATGGTATCAGAGGTTTTGAAAATCGGCCCGAAGTACCAGGTCACCGTACCCAAAGCGGTACGCACGCAGTTGGGGCTGAAGGTCGGCGACCTCGTGCAGGCGCACGTGGGCAAAAACCACAGCATCATTCTGGAGCGCAAGCGCCTGGTCGATTTTGAAAAATCCCTCGAAGAAGACCTGCGCGCATCGAAGGCGGACTATGCCGCGGGCCGGTACGTCGGACCTTTTGATAAGGCGGAGGATCTGATGGAAGCGTTGAGAGGCTCAACCAAGACCTTTGGCAGGCTCGAGTAACTGGTTCGTGGCGTTTTTTTTTCGCGTCGAAGGCGACGTCTACTTGCTCGATTCCATCCGACCTCACCCGAAATGAAAGGAAAAATGAACGCGGGCGGACATCACATCATGATGCCCGCCCGCTTGGGATTCGGGAAATGTCGGCGCCGGCCCTACCCCTTCGAGGCTCCGTTCTCCTGCGCCAGCAGGGTGTGAATGGTGATCAGATTCTTGATCCCGTAGGCGCGCTTACCTTTCGGAGTTTGCACCTCGACGTCATCGTCGACGCCTTTTCCGATCAGCGATTTGCCCAGCGGCGATGAGAGCGAAATCTTGAATTGCGCGCCGTCTACTTCTTCCGGCACCACGATTTCGTATTCGTGCGAGCCGCCTTCATCGAGGTCTTCGAGGACAACTTTGCTGCCGAGGCCCACGGTGTCGCGCGGGATTGAATTCAGATCGATGGTGGCGAGCTCGGCGACGCGCGCTTCGAGGTTGTTGAGGCGCGCGCGCAGAAACTCCTGACGCTGTTTCGCCATCGCCCATTCGGCGTTCTCGGACAGGTCGCCATGCGCGCGGGCGCGTTCGAGTTCCTTTGGAAGGTCGATGGTCAGCTCGCGCTTAAGCACATCCATGCTCTCGCGCAGCCGCTTTACCACAGGCAGTTCAGCCATACTTAGTTGGTCTCACTTTGAGATGTCATCGCTACTACCTACTACTTCGTACTACTTCGCCGATGCTTGAATGCCTGCTTCGATTGCAGGGGGATTAAGTTCAGTCCGCGACGATTGAAGTCAAACTCCGGTTCACCCCCGGCACGCTCTGGATGCCTTGGACCACTAGCTCCCCCAAAGTCGTCACGTCCGGCGCCTCCGCGATCGCAATAATGTCATGGGGCCCGGTCACCGCATGCGCCATCGAGACTCCACTGACCTGCCGAATCCTTGCGGCGACGTCGCGGGCTTTGCCGGGTGATGTATCGATGAGGATGAATGCTTTTACCACCATTTACGCTCCCTCCCTGGAGTTATTGCGATTCATGGCATTGGTACTTGCGCTATCTGAGCGGGGGCGGCGGGACCGGATTCCCCTGTTCGTTGTAGATGTAAAAGCCCCGGTTGGTCTTGCGCCCGAGATAGCCCGCGTCGACGTACTTCTTGAGCAACGGGCAGGGGCGATATTTGTCATCGCCCAACACTCGATGCATCACCTCCATGATCGCGAGGCAAGTGTCGAGCCCGATCAGGTCCGCGAGTTCGAGCGGTCCCATCGGCTGGTTGGTGCCCAACTTCATCGCGGTGTCGATGTCAGTGACGCCGCCGACGCCCTCATAGAGCGTGTAGATGGCCTCATTGATCATCGGCAGGAGCACGCGGTTGACGATAAAGCCCGGGAAGTCCTGCGCCGTCATCGTGCTTTTGCCGACCCGCTCGGCCAGCGTCTGGGTGGCGCGATAGGTTTCGTCAGAGGTCGCCAGCCCGCGGATGATCTCGACCAGCTTCATCGCGGGAACCGGATTCATGAAGTGCATGCCGATCACTTTATCGGCGCGGGTGGTGCGCGCGCCCATGCGCGTGATCGAGATGGAGGAGGTATTGGAGGCGAAGATCACGTCGGGATCGCAAACTTTGTCGAGTCTCTGAAAGATTGCAATTTTGGCATCTTCGTTTTCGGTCACCGCCTCGATGACGAAGTCGGCTTTCTTCATCATCTCGATTTCGGTCCCGGTCTTGATGCTTTCCAGCACCCGGTCGCGCTCTTCGGGCTTGAAGCGTCCGCGCTGGATCATGCGATCGAGATTCTTGCGGATGCCCTCGAAGCCGCGCTTGCAGAACTCCGCCGACACATCATGCATCAGCACCGGGATTCCGGCCTGCGCGGTAACTTGCGCGATTCCCGCGCCCATCTGGCCGGCTCCAATCACCCCCACGGTATGAACTTCCATCAGCACCTCCTCACTCAGATGTACGAAATGTAGTGCTTGAGCGAGCTCAGCAAGGCCGCGACGTCGGCCTCATCGCCCAGGTCGCGGCAGAGGATTTCGTAGTAGCCCTTGATGCGGCCGCGTTCCTGCTGCTCCTCGGGCACCGCGAGCAGGGCCTGGAAATCCTTGAGCAGGGCCTGCGCTTCGAGCTTCTTCTTGACTGGAATCGCGTCATCGTCGACCGCAATGAGCAGGCGGATGTGATCGATCATCCGATTCATGACTGCGAAATCGCTGCGGTCCTTTTCCATCGATTCGACCTGTTAGCCGCCGCTAATGGGATCCGCCCGGCGGCTCCTGGCCTTGGGTGTAAGTGCCCTGCCCCGCTGCGCTGTTCATCGATTCCCGTACGCGGCGCACGTCCTCGGGCGACTGGCGCCCCGGCATCCCGAGCCCGCGCATCAGGGCGTTGGTCATTTGCGAGGTAAGGCGGTCGCGAATCGAGGGACCACGCCCCACATGAGCATCGAGGACGATATCGACCTGCTGCTGAGTCAGGCCCTCAGCTTTGAAAATATCCACTAGGGTTTGAAATCCGACATTGCCCCCGGCTTTGTCGACGATTGCGATAACCTTGGCGCAGGTTGGGCAGGTACGGCGGATTAGTCCCGCGCGTGCTCGGCAATAGGCGCATCGCATATCGCAATTGTCCCGTATTGGGACCTCACAGCAGGTCACGACCCCTTAAAACAAACGAAGCGGGCGCACGCGATGACGCGAGGGCCCGGCTTCACTCGGAACGTTACACCGCTCCCCGCAAGGTCGCAAGCCGTCCCATCGCCTGTGGAAGGTGCGACGATTAGGGTAGCTGGATGGCAGATCCTTTGGCCGATAGAGGATCGCTTCGCGGGTCAGGAATCGATGGCTTTGGTCCGCATGGAAAGCGAAGCTGAACTCGGCAGATTAGATCATCAAGATTTGACAAATCGAATCGACCGCAGTATCGTCGGGAATTGAGAATGATTCTCAATTGCGCTTGGCGGCGATTCTTAATCTGAAGATAACGTCCCCGTGACCCATACCGCTGTCCCATATTTCCTCTACTCCGCAGGTATCCTGTTCCGCGAGGGACTCGAGGCGCTTCTGGTTGTTGTCGCGCTGGTGGCAGGCACCCGCGAGGCCGGCCATCACAATCGCGCGAAGGACATTTACGCCGGTGCGCTTATCGCGATCGTGGCGAGTATCGCGCTCGCATGGGGCGTCAATCATCTCATCAGCGACGACGCCAGCGACGCCCTCGAAGGAATCTTCCAGGTGCTCGCCGCCGCGACGCTTTTCTACGTCAGCTCATGGTTGACGTCGAAATCGCAAGCGCAGATGTGGAAGAGCTTCATCAATGATCAAGTAAAGGGCGCCAGCGAGAGCGCGGTGCCGGGTTTGGCGCTCGCGCTGACCGCATTTCTGGCGGTGATACGCGAGGGTGCCGAGACTATCGTTTTCTTCCAGGCCCTCACGGTCGGAGCGACCGAAGCGGCCGAGAAGCATGCGGTGATGGCGGGAATCACGGTCGCCGGGTTAGCGCTCGCAATCACCTTCATGGTGCTGAATCGCGCGGCGCATCGAATTCCGTTCGGCAAGTTTTTCTTCGCGACCACCATTCTGCTTTATGGGCTCGCGGTAGTTTTCATCGGCCAGGGAATCGCCAGCTTCCAGGAATCGAACTGGATTGGCGCCACCTTCGTCGATTACGTCCCGACGGTCCCGATGCTCGGCCTTTATCCGACCGTGCAAAGCATCGCGGCGCAGTTCGCACTGATTGCGTTCGCGGCGGCATCGATGATCATTCCGCGCGGCTCGGTGCGGGCGGCAAAGGCGGCTCGGGAAGTTGCGGGGCACCCGATCCGCCCGATTTGATTTGCGGCGGCAATCCCAGCGGTCCACCTTCATCCATCACGATGTCCTGAATCTGGCGGCTGACGTTTTCCGCGTCATTCAGCGACTGAAATCCCATCGAAAGACATTCCTGCACATCAGGGTTATGGCGTGGCGATCCCTTGCGCGCGCGGCGCAGAATCTCGCGCAGATTTCCGATTTGCTCCTGCAACTCGGTAAGGCGCGTCTGCACTACCGGAGTCGGCTTGCCATCGGCCATTAGATGGAGGGCGAGCGCTTCGTTGCGTTCGGCCTCCGCCAGTTTATGAACGGCGTCGCGAATCTGTGGGCAGGCCAGTTCGGGAGCGATCGGGCGTGAACTCGCAGTGGAAGGAAGCGGGTTTACCTCGGCAGCGTGTGCGAACGGAAAATGAATGGTCGCGAGAATCGCCACGGCTCCAGCCACGGTGGCCGCGCCTTTCAGAAAGCAAAGAGCCGGCCCCAAGGCCAGCCCTCGCGCATCGGTCCTTGGAGATTGGGCGCCTCTCAGGCCGCTTCCTCGCCGGTCGGATAACCGAGCGATTCGAGGAACTCCACTTTCTGGGCGGTGGGCATTATGTAGATACCATCCCATCCGCAAACCTCTTCGCATAGCAGGCATCCGACGCAGGTCTTTTCGTTGACCTGCACCTTGCCAAGATAGACTGCGGTGTTTTCCGGCGACGGCGAGATGCAATCGAACGGGCATACGTCAACGCACACGCCGCATCCGTTGCAGTTGTCAGGATGCACGACGGCGACCGGGCGCTCGGCGCGCTTGAGCACATGGGTGATCACGCCGGTATTGGTCATGATCGCTTCGTCGGGACAAATCACGCCGCAGGCGCCGCAATCGATGCAGAGCCCGGGCTCGATAAAATAAACCTTCTTGGAGAGGCCGGAGATGGCGCCGGTGGGGCAGCGTTTTTCGCATGCGCTACATCCGGTGCAGGCTTCGGCGATAATCGTAAACGACATCAGTTATCCTTTCGATTCAGGCATTGAGGAAATCGCGCAATCCAATGACTACTTACGCATCTCTTCGATGATCTTGTCGCGTTGGCCTTTCTCGATCAGTTGGTCATTGCGTCGTGCCTGCTTGAGTCCGAGGTAGGTGAAAAACAACACCAGCAGCATCATCGCCATGATCGGGATATTGTCCGGCTGGGTGACAATGCCCATGAACTGTTGCAGTCCGCTGATTGGCTCCATTCCCCGTCCTCTCAGATCCGCGCTCTTAAGTACCAGATGCGATGTTCTGTCTCTCCATTCAATCAACGCAAAGTAGCAGTGTCAACGAGAGGCGCGGTTCGCGGCGGTTCGCGGGCTTGATAATGCTTCACCCTACCGCTCAAATACCCTCGATGGGGAATCATGTCGAAGCGAGCGGGATGCAACATCCCGCGCCGGCGCGCCTGCTCAAATCCATATGGGGCGCCTTTGGCTCGGGGATGGGCGTCATCTACACCATTATATGCGCGCCCCTGGCGGCGATTACGGCGCGGATGGGCTTTAACAAGACCACCTCGCAAATTTCCCGCATCTGGGCGTGGCTGATCATCGCCACCTGCGGCATCACGGTCGAGGTTGAAGGCCTCGAAAACCTGCGCGGCTTGAAATCCTACGTGCTGGTCGCCAATCATCAGAGCTTCTTCGACATCTTCGCCGTACTCGCCTATCTGCCGGGCGATACCCGCTTCGTCGCCAAGAAGGAGCTGCTCAAAATTCCGGTGGTCGGCTACGCGATGGTGCAAAATGGCCACGTCATCGTCGATCGCCAGGGCGGCGGCCGCTCGATTCGGCGTGCGCTCGAAGCCGCGCGCGAGGGCAGCTATCCCATCTGTGTGTTCGCCGAAGGCCATCGCCATAACGATGGACAGGTGCATGAGTTCAATGAGGGCGCGGCATGGATCGCCACCATGGCGAAGCTGCCGTGCGTTCCGGTCGCCATCAGCGGCTCGGGCGCGTTTTTTCCTCGCAAGGCGATGGTCCCGCAGGCGGGCGGGCGGATGCGAATGACTCTACTTCCGCCGATCATGCCGGCGGAGCCGGGCGAGCGCGCCAAGAGCACCGAACGCGAAGCCCTGACGCATCAGTTGGAGGAGGCGGTACGCTCGGCATTCGTGCCGGAGCTGTGAGTTTCGGCTGACGACATTCGTTCTCTGGGGAGGGAAGCACGATGGGAGACTCGAAGCGCGGCGCGCTGCTGACGACGATCGCAATCCTGTTCGCAATCCTCGCCAGCACCGACATTCTGAAGCCGCTCAAGCTGGAAGGGCCAACCACCGGCCTGGTGTTTTTCGGCATCCGGCAAACCGGAATGGCGAATACGATCCTCGGCCCGCTGATGGGACTCATCCTGCTGTTCTATGCGGCCGGAATCTGGCGCTTGCGCCGCTACGCGATGATGCTCGGATGGCTTTACGCCGCGTATGTGATCGTCAACCTGCTGCTCTACACGCAACGCAATCCACCGCCGCGGAACTCGGGCGAGCAGGTCTTCGGCATCGTGTACATGGTCCTCGCGATCGGGATCACGGTCGGCACTGCGGTGGCCCTCACGCGCCGCCGGGCGGAACTGGCTTGAGGACCGCTACCCTTTGCGATCGAAAATGAACAGCGGAACCTGGTTCGCGACTTTCGGATCGATCGCGAGGATTCTCTGCCCCGCTTCTTTCCGAATAGCGCCCGCCCCGATGCCGGCCCCCTTCAGCGATGCGACCACCTCATCGACGTCATCCGCCTCCAGCCATACCGCGAACATCCCCTCGCCGTTCGTCTTGATGGCCTCGGCGGCCGCCGCGCCCGAGGCGAGGCGAATCTCCGCCCCGCCAATCGTCACCGACGCATGCTCTCCCGAGCGCGTCACCTTGAAGCCGAAGTTTTTCTCGTAGATCGATGCGGCATCGCCCAGGTCGCTGGTGGCCACCTCGAGACGGTCGAGACGTTTGATCATGATGGCATCAGTTCTACCGATTGAGGTTTCTCTACACCAGCGCGGCGATCATCTATGCTGATGGGATTAAAATGGCTCACGAATCCTTCACCAGCGATCCCAAGGTCCCGCACCTCGGAACCTATCTGCGCGTGCTACCCGTCAGCGTCGAGCGCCTCTATGAGAACGCGATCGATTGGGAGCATCTGCCGTATGTTCATCGGGGCAGTTTCGCGCGCGTCGAATGCATCGAGGCCGGCGATTGGGGTTTTCGCGCGCGGGTGTGGTCGCAGCCGGATGATGAACGCCGCATGTTCATCATCCAGTTGAAGCTCGATCGCGCGTGCCGGCGGTGGATTACCTCGACGCTGGAAGGTCCTGGTCGCGGCAGCGAGGTCTGGACGCATGCGTTTCCGATGGGCGATCGCGAGACGCACATCGTCGTCGATTATTTCGTGCCGGGTCTCTCGCCGGAGCGCGCGCCCGAACGCCTCGCGGCGTACCGAAATCTTTACACGCGGCTCTACGATGAAGACGTCGAGATGATGACGACGCGCCAGGCGCAACTCGACGCGATCAAGGACGGCGCTCCCGCGCATCCGCCGTCGCTGCGCGTGCTGGGTCCGCTCGAGCAGGTTCGCACGCGACTGCCGATGACGATCGAGGAACGCGGGCGCAGATTCCGCATCGTCGAGGTCGGCGGAAAGCTCATCGCGCACGCCACCGCATGTCCACATACGCTGGGCCCGCTGGGCGCTGCCACGGTGACCGAGGGCATCATCGAATGTCCATGGCATGGATATCGATTCGACCTCGCCACCGGCAAATGCGTGAGCGGACATACCTGCAACCTCGCGCCGGCGCCACAAATTGTCGTCGACGCGCGAAACTCCGTCAGTATAAAATGGGGGTCGGAGACGTCTTAGGACTGCTCGCGAGGTCTTCGAGGGGTCGTTTATGGGAAACGCCGCTTTTCCGGTCACAATAGGAAGTCAGCCGCGCGTTGCGGAGCGCGCCTCGACGCGCGCCCGGGTCGCTTCGATTCCATGGTACGTATGGTGCCTCGCCGCCGCCGTATCCTCCGATGCATTCGGCGGTTACTGGGACATCTCCTGGCACATCTCGATCGGACGCGACACCTTCTGGACTCCCGCGCACATGATGATCTACCTCGCGGGCGTGCTCTCCGGCATCGCATGCGGCTACGCGATCCTGACGACGACGTTCGGCTCCTCGCGCGAGTTGAAGGATCAGTCGGTCACGATCTGGGGATTTCGCGGGCCGCTCGGATGCTTCATCGCGACGTGGGGCGCGTTTGCAATGCTGACCTCGGCGCCGTTCGACAACTGGTGGCATAACGCGTACGGCCTCGATGTGAAAATCATCAGCCTGCCGCATTCGATGCTGGCGCTGGGCGAGTTGGGGATCAGTCTCGGCGCGATGCTGCTGGTCTGCGCGCAACTCAACCGCGCGTCCGGCGCGTATCAACAAAAACTCGACCGGCTGCTTATCTACATCGGCGGCATCGAGGTCTTCGGCGCCGCGCTGTTCGCGCTCGAATCGACGGACGCGCCATTCATGCATAGCAGCAGCTTCTATCGCGCGATGGCGACCACGTTTCCCCTCGTGATGCTCGCAATTTCGTGCGTATCGAAATCGAAGTGGCCCGCAACCGTGATGGCGGGCATCTATACCGTGCTGTTCCTGGCCTGCCTGTGGATTTTCCCGCTGTTCCCCGCCCAACCAAAGCTGGGTCCGGTTTACCAGCACATCACGCATATGATCCCGCTCTGGTTCCCGACGCTGCTGATCGTGCCGGCCTTCGCGCTCGACCTGCTGCGGCAGCGCATGGGCGAGCGCTGGGGCAATTGGAAATCCGGCGTCAGCGCGGGATGCGTCTACCTCGCGGTGTTCGTCGCGGCGCAGTGGCCGTTCGCGGATTTCCTGATGTCGCCGCTGGCGCGCAATCGCATCTTCGGAACCACCTACTTCGGATATTTCGATCCGGCAAACATCCTGTACAACCCGTATCGTTTCGTGCCGAGCGATAAGACCCAGGCGGCATTTTACGGCGGAATGATGATCGCGCTGGTGACCGCGATCATTTTCTGCTCGCTCGGGATGGCGCTCGGAAACTGGATGCGCAAGGTCCAGCGCTGACGCAGATGAAACCGGCGCTCGCATTCCTCGCGTCGATCGCGATGCTGATTGCGCTCGCGCTCCCGGCCGCCGCGCATGTCGGCAGTCCCAACGTTTTCTACGAAGGGGACGCGGGACCCTATCACCTCTTTGTGACGGTGCGCGTGCCGCAAGTGATTCCCGGCGTGGCGGAGGTCGACGTTCGCGCCAACTCCGATGACGTGCGCGAGATCACGACCGCCGTTGCGCGCCTGACCGGCGCCGGCTCGCAATATGTGCCGGTGCCCGACGTCGCGAAGCAATCGAAGACCGACCCGCGCTTCTTCAGCTCGAGCTTGTGGCTGATGGAGTACGGGTCGCTGCGGGTAATCCTCGATGTCAAAGGCACGCGTGGGCCAGCCGAATTGTCGGTTCCCGTCGCTTCGTTCGGGCAAGCGGTTCTGCCAATGCCGAAGGCGCTGGCCGCGCTGCTGCTGGTACTCGCGGTTGGGCTGGCGCTCGGCGCGATCTCGATCGTAGGGGCCGCGGCGCGTGAATCGCGCGTAGCAGCCGGCGCGCAAGTATCGCCGCAGTATCGGCGCCGCGGATTGCGCGCGATGGCGATCATGACAATCGTTGTTGCGCTAGTCTTCTGGGGCGCCTTCGCATGGTGGAATGCGGACGCCAACGCTTACGCAACGCTGGCGAAGTTTTTCAAATCGCCGAAGTGTGCGGCAACTCTCGCCGGCAATCGACTTTCAATTCGGCCGACCGATGAAATCTGGCTGCGCCACGAGAAGGTCGACGATCTGGTGCCCGACCACGGCCACCTTATGCATCTCTTCCTGGTTCGTATTCCAGGTCTCGATCGCCTCTGGCATTTGCACCCCGAACTGACCGGCAACGGCACCTTCGAAAAAGATTTGCCCGCCGTCGAAGCCGGCCACTACCAGGTCTTCGCCGACATCGTCGACAAATATGGGTTTCCGTGGACCCTGGTCGGCACCATCGACATGCCTAACATTAGTGGCCTGCCGATGAGCGGCGACGATTCCGCGGGGACCGCGACTGCCCTCACGCCAACCAGCGACACCACGACTTCACTGCTGGCCGATGGCACCGAGGTGATCTGGAAGCGCGACCGCGCACCGCTTAAGGCGAACGTTCCGATGATTCTCGAATTCGAAGTGAAAGACAAAAACGGCGCGCCGGCCGGCGACCTCGAGCCCTACATGGGGATGGCGGCGCACGCCGAGATCATTCGCGACGATCTAAGCGTCTTCGCACACATTCATCCGTCGGGCTCAGTCTCCATGGCCTCGCTGATGATGGCGAGTGCCGACACGGCCAGCGCATCATCGATGGCGGACATGAAGCTGCCGACCGAGAAAATCGCGCCGGAACTCTCGATGCCGTATGGCTTTCCGAAGCCGGGCGAGTATCGAATCTTCCTGCAATTCAAGCGCGCCGACCGCATCGAAACCGCATCGTTCGACGCGCGCGTACTCTAGGAGGTCGCGGCGAGCATCGAGGTCGGTGGCACCCGGCAGTCACTGCGAGCGAGTGGATTGGGCGATTGAGGACTCTTATCGATGTTACGTCGATAAGGGTCGGGGCGGCGACGGAGTCAGTCCTTCTTGCGCGCGCGAGGCTTCGAGGCCGAGGGTTTGCTCTCCCCGTCATCGGCCAGCAGGCGGTCGAGCTTGATATTCAGGTTGAGCAGCTGGCTGCTCAGATGATCGAGCCGCTGCTTCAGGTCGCGCACATCCTTCTTGGTCGGAATGTTCACGAAGTCGAGGACCGTCTCGACGTTGCGATCGAAGGTCTGCTTGTTTTCCATGAAGCGCTGGCCGGCTTTGCCGAATCCGCTGCGTAACCGGTCGTTGCCCATCACCTCGGTGAAGAAGGAGGAGATGCCCTCTTCGCCCATCGCGCGGAGTTTGGAAATCAGGTTTTCGGCGTCGCGTTGTGCCATGGTTCGAATATACTACAGAAGCGCGCCCAACATGCAGACCTTGGCCACCATCATCGCCTATGCCTCGGGCTTCGCCCTGATGCGACCGCATGAGAGCGCGGCGAATCTACTCGCGACCTCGCTCGCCGTCGATGCGTCTCTCGCGCCACTCACAGCTATCGTCGCGAGCCGCCGCGGCCGCGGCGTGATGCCGTGGGCGATCGTCGGATTCCTGTTCGGCCTGTGGGCGTTCATTACGGTGCTGCTGATCGGCAGACCGAAGCCAGCGATGCCACGTCAGCCGAGCGAGTTCCCGCCTACTTCTGATGCCGCTTGATAAATGCGAGCGTCGGGGTGAAGACGATCACTTCGGAATCGTTGCCGCATAGCACATCGAGATGACCGGACCCGTCGAGCCGGGTAAAGCTCACGTCCTTCGCGCCGGTCGAATGCGCCGATTGCTCGACCATCGCCGGCCATTCGGGCGCGATGTTGGTACTCGCGAACGCAATCACCGGGATCTTCGATTGCTCCAGCGCAGCCAGCCGATCCGGGGTGAAGGGATGGTCGAAATCCTGCACCGTCGGCCAGTAGCGATCGTAGGTGATGAGCAACTTCGCCAACTCGACGGCGTCCGACTTGCCGCCCAATGGATTCGCCAGGCCGCCATGACCGCCGAACAAGCCGCCGGCTTCGTTGACCACGTGCTCGAGGTTCTCGCGCGCGGTCTTGTACTTCGGAATCGGCGCGGGACCGTCCGGATTCGCGATCACCATCTCCATCAGCGTCTTGCGCTTATCGTAGGTAAGATGCTTGCCGGCGACGTCGTCGCCATATACATCCGCCGGCGCTTCGCCCGTGGGCGCGCGTTTCGAAACGAACCCATCGAGCGCGATGATGCCCTGCACATTCTCCGGATGCAGCGCGGCGTAGAGATAGGCGTTGGTCACGCCGCGGCTGAATCCCGCAAGGAAAATCTTGCCGCGCTTGGTGTGCGCGCGGATGAACTTCACCGCCTCATCGATGTCCGACGCGAACAGATCGTAAGTCCATCCTTTGAGTTCGCTGAGACCGGCCTGCTCGGTCGAGGGCGGGATGTAATGCGTGCGATAGTCCATCGCCCAAAAATCCACACCATGAGTGGCGAGGTAGAGCGCCAGCGAATGCTTGACGTCATCGGGCGCGACGATGCCGTTCATGTTGGTGCCGGGCAGGTAGAGCACCACCAGCGCGGGATTCTCCGGCGGAGTTTTCCCAATCGCCACTTCATGCAGCCCGATCTTGTCGAATGGCGAGGTGCCGCGGACTTCCTCAAAGCGCCACTCGGTAACAGTCGGCGCGTCCTTGAACGAATGCGCCTCACCCAGCGGCACGAAACCCTTGGTGGGGGTGGCCGCGCGCGAGGTCGGCAGCGCCGCCAGCAACCCCGTGAGGAAAATCAAAGTGACTGCGAGTCGCATCGTTTTCGTGGGATGCATCGGATAACCCCGCGCGGGAGTCTAAACCACCGCGCCGCCGTCGACCGCGAATTCCGCGCCGGTGATGAAGCTGGCCGCATCGGAGGCCAGATAGAGCACCATCCGTGCGATGTCCTCGGGCTGGCCGATGCGGCCGATCGGAGTCGCACGCACCATCGCCTGGTTAAGCGCCGCCGGATTGCCGCTCAGCATCGGCGTCTCGATGACACCCGGATGGATCGAGTTGACGCGGATGTGGTCGGCGGCCAGTTCCAGCGCCGCACACTTGGTCATCCCCCGCAGCGCCCATTTGGTGGTGGCATAGGCGAGCATATTGCGCACGCCCCGCAGTCCCGCGCCCGAGGAGATATTGATGATCGAGCCGCCGCCCGAGGCACGCATCGCAGGCGCCGCCGCACGCATGCCGAGAAAGGGGCCGCGCTGGTTGATGCGCGTGATCTCATCGAAGTCCTCGTCGGTAGTTTCGAGCAGCGATCGCATTCGGTAGATACCGGCGTTGTTCACCAGGATATCGAGGCGGCCGAAGCGCTGCGTGGTCGCCTTTACGACCCGCTCCCAATCCGCCGTGCTGCTGACATCGTGCGCTGAAAACGCGGCGAGGTCGCCCAGCCCTTCGGCAACGGCTTTTCCCTCCGGCAGCACGTCGGTCAGCATGACCTTGGCGCCTTCGGCCACAAACAGCCGAGCCTCCGCCTCGCCCTGTCCACGCGCAGCCCCGGTAACGATCGCAACCTTTCCATCAAGAGCGCCCATGGTTATCTCTCCAAATCGGTTAGCGAGCATTTTCAGTCCGCCCGCACGTCGAGCGGTTTATAGCACAGGTTTAACCCCGGTTGACCCCAATCCATAGCCGTGCGAAACACATTGGCGAACCCTTAGGATCGTCGCATCAAATCTCACGGGAGTCCTTTGCATGAGTAAAGTTGAATTCGCGCTGTTCTCGCCCCAAGCCGGTCAATCGACCAAGGCGCTGTTTGATCGCGCCACCCTATGCGAAAAGCTCGGCTACCACTCGCTGTGGCTGGTCGATCATTTCTGGACCCGCGGGATGCCCGACCTCGACCATGTGGAAGCGCTCACCATGATGGCGGGGCTGGCGGCGCGCACCGAAAAAATCCGCATCGGAACGCTGGTGCTATGCAACTCATATCGCAACCCGGCGCTGCTCGCGAAGTCGCTCACCACCATCGATCACATCAGCAACGGACGGCTTGAAGTCGGCATCGGCGCGGGTTGGATGGATGAGGAATATCGCGCGTACGGCTACGAATTTCCCGAGACCCCGGTACGCCTCAAGCAACTCCAGGAAGGATTAGAGATTCTTAAAGCGATGCTCGGTCCCGAGAAGAAGCCATCGTTCAAGGGCAAGTATTACTCTATCGAGGGCGCCGCGAATAATCCCAAACCGATTCAGACGCCGGTGCCCATCACCATCGGTGGAAGCGGCGAGAAGGTGATGCTCAAGCTGGTCGCGAAGTATGCCGACCGCTGGAATTGCCCGGCTGGATACCAGAGCTTCGAGCATAAGTTCAACGTGCTGAAGGACCACGCGAAAAAGGTCGGCCGCAACCTCGATGAGATCGACATTTCCGAGCAGCTCCTGATTTGCATCGGCAACAACGACGCCGAGATCGAGCAGAAGTGGGAGCGGGCCAAGGGGATGAAGCCGTTCTCGACCACCGGCATCAAGGGGACGCCCAAGCAGCTCATCGAGGAGTTAAAGAATCGGGTCAAGATGGGCATCACGACCTTTACGATTTTCTTCAGCGACATGGCGCCTCCCGCAACCTTGGAGCTCTTCGCGAAAGAAGTAATGCCGGCTTTCAAGTAGAGTGCTCCTGGCTTTGTGCCGGGCGGGAAAGCATCGCGGAACTTGAGGCAGCTTGAAGCATTGACCAATGGCCGTCGTCGAACGAGATGCAATTGAATAACGGAAGCCCAAGACTATGGAGCAAGCTACAAACGAGTTGAGCGAACGGCTCAGTCGGCTGGAATCTCAGCAGGCCAAACTCCAACGCAGTAACCAACGCTGGCGGCTCCTGAGTGGTGCGCTGCTGCTGTTATGCGGCGCGACGGTGCTCATGGCGCAGAGCACTTCGGGAGTGGCCGAGAGTCTGGATGCGCGCCAGTTCGTGCTTCATGACAGCACCGGCAAAGTCCGCGGCGCATGGGGGATAACGGACGCGGGTTCAGTCGGATTCAATCTTGTTGACTCCAAGGATCGGACTCGGATCACCCTCGATGTCGCCTCCAACGGCACGCCCGGTCTGGATTTCTTCGACGAGGAGGGCAAGCTGCGCGCTACTTTTGCCCTTGGGCCGGCTGGTATACCAGGCCTTGGCTTGTATGGCGCCGACGGCCATCTGCGAACCAGCCTGGACATCCCCAGGAGCAAAAATCCGGGGCTGGCCTTTTATCACGATGACGGAAAACCGGCTTGGGGAGCACCTTAGAGAGGACCGCGCCACTTGATGTCACGAACTTCACTTCGAGCGCTTATCCTACTGGCCTTAACTGCCTGCCTCGGCAGCGGATGCTTTGACGGCGGGGGCGGGTACAACTACGGCTATCCGGATTACCCGGCCGGCGGATACGCTCCGTATGCCTGGAGCGGACCAGCTTGGGGCGGTCCGGTCTATCATCCTGATTTCGACTACCACCATCCCTGGGAAGAACACCATGACTACGGCGGCCATCAGGAAAACTTCTATCATCCGCCCGTCGCACGCCCCGCTCCGGTCGCCCATGTTGGAAGCTTTAGCCATCGGAGTGGCGGCCATCCGGTTAGCGGTGGCCACGACAGCGGTCATCATTGAGCCCAGCGCCATCGATTCGCGCGTCAGTGCGTAACGCGCTAACAGGCGGGCCATTGGGCCGTTGATGTCGTCTCCATCCCGAACCCATCGTTGTCCTGGCAACGAAGCTGATTCATTGCAGGTAAGCCGCGCCGGAGAGCGTGGCGGGGGCGCGCAAACTCCCGCATCATAATTCCAATGGATACGCTTCGTCTCACCGCCCATCTCAAACATAAGATGCCGCAGGCCACTGACGTGTGCGTCCTCAACCTGGTGCGCATTCCCGGCGGCTCCTCGCGCGAGACTTACTCCTTCGACCTCGAGTGGACTGAGAGTGGTGCTCGCAAGACGCGCCCGATGATCGGGCGGCGCGATCCGACCGGCGGACTGCTCAAGTCGGAACGCGAACGCGAATATAAAGTCGTCGATGCGATGTATCGCGCCGGCGTGAAAATTCCCGAACCGTTGTTCCTCGAACTCGATTCCGCGGTGATGGAGCGTCCGTTCTTCATCATGCATCGAATGCCGGGGCGTACCGCTGCCGGAGCAGCGGCGGCGGTCGAGCCGGAAGCATTGCGGCGCAAGCTCGCCGATGAGTTCATGACTGAAATGGCCCGGCTCCATCAGCTCGACTGGCGTGCCCTCGGCATGGAATGGCTCGGGGCGCCGAACGACCTTGCCGAGCCGGCGCGCACGCAGACTCAACATTGGCTGAACCTCTACCAGCAGGATCGAATGAACGAGGCGTGGCCGATCATCGACGCCGCATTCGCGTGGCTCAAGGCGAATCCGGTGGTCGCCGATCGCATCGCCATCGTGCACGGCGACTTTCGCGCGGGAAATTATCTCTTCGACGACAGCGGCCTCATCAGCATGCTCGATTGGGAGATGACGCATCTCGGCGACCCGCTCGAGGATCTCGGCTGGTCCACCATGCGTCTGTGGGGTCATGGCAGTCTTGCCGGCGGTCTCATCGATCGCGAGGAGTACCTGGCGCTGTACGAGCAGAAAACCGGCGCCATCGTCGATCGCGCGCGGTTGTTCTTTTACCAGGTGCTGGGCAACGCGAAGATGGCGGTGATTTGCCTGACTGGAATCCGCGCCTTCGCCGAGGGTCGCACTGCTGATCCTACCATGGTGATTCTGCTGAATATGGTGCTCCCGACTCTACTGGAGGACCTTGCGGCCGAACTCAAGCTGATTTGAACTATGCTCCGACCCACACCCAAAGAAATTATCGCGGGAGTTCAGCGCACGATCGGCGAAACGCTGATGCCCGAGCTTAAGACGCCGTTCGCGATTTCGCAGGCGGGCACCGCCAGCATGGTTCTGGGCGCGATGGCCGAGTGGATCGAATCGATTCCCAAACACAACGCGCTCGAAACCGAGGACCTGAAACAAACCTTCGATGCTCTCCGGCCGCACGGGGAGTCGGCGATCCTCGAAGCGGCCGGATTTCGCGAAGCTCTCGAGGGCGGCGTGCGCGCATCGGACGAGGAGCCGCCCGACCTCAATGGCATGGAAGCCGCGCTCGGCGCGCTCGCGGGCGGGGTCGCAACCGGGACGATCGTTGGCCCGGTCGCCGCGGAAGTGCGCGGGTACCTCAAGCGTCACCTCGAACGGCTTCGCGCTCTGTTCGGCAACAATTCTCCCTTCGGTTAATCCTCGCCGATGCTAGACTGAGTGTGGAGGCATCATGACGCGCGGGACGTATTACCGGCGGATGTTCTACGCGGCAGCGATTTATAACTGGCTGGCGGCCGCGACGACGATCGCCAAAACCCTCATTCCGTCGCGCGTCCCCATCGACTCACCGTTCGATCCTTTCGGCGGGCAGGTTTTCGCGCTGATGGTCGCAGTGTTCGGCTACGGATATTTCCTAGTGGGCCGCGATCCTGCGCGCAATGATGCGATGGTGCAAATAGGAATCATCGGCAAGCTCTTAATCTTCGTGCTGTTTTTGGCCTATGCGATCGCCGGAACGTTTCCGCTCGTGCTGATGATACCAGCGTGCGGCGACGTCATCTTTGCGTTTCTCTTCCTCGAATTTCTGCTCGCGAGGCGCCCGCACTCGGCCGAGGCGTGAGCGTTTCTGATTCGACTGAGAGTGGCGTTCAGGTCCCGGGCTCTTTCACGGCAGACAAATGTTCTGACCTTGCTGCAAGCAGGCCTCGACGGGCGTCAAAACCGGGGCACCCAAGCCTATGAGCTCGCTGACTGCGGGCGCCGTTCCTTGAAAGGCTGAACAGGCGTTTGCCACAAAAATATTGCCGGCCGCATCGATCGCGATGCCATCGGGCTGACACAGGTTCGCGCCGGCAGGCACGAAGATGACGCCCGTCGCGTATTGGCTTGCTGTCGTTAGTTCGCTGATGCCTATCCCGAGGTTCGCGTTGGCCGCAAACACATCGCCGGCGGAATCCAGTGCCATCGCTGCGGGTTCATCGAGCGCGGCGCCCGGCGGGGAGAAGAATTCGCCGGCGCGATGTTCGCTGGCCTGGGTCAACTCGCTGACGCCGCCGATCATCGCACCGGTGGTTAAAACGAAGACGTTCGAGTTCGCATCCAGCGCGATCGAGGACTGCGCTGTCGCGGCATTCTGGTCGTCAGGGGCGGCCAGCGCAAAACTCGACCCCGAGGTGTAGTTGGTGCCTTCGGTAAGCTCGCTCACCGTGTTATCGCAATTCGCGACGAATATGTTGGAAGAGAAATCCAGCACCAACGAGTTGGGACAGCTCAGATTCGCATCCGCGGAAGCAAAGTTGAATCCGGTACTGTAGTCGCCCAGCGCCGCCAGTTCGCTAACGGTACCGGACGAGCCGGATGGGTTGTTGGCGACGAACATGTTTCCGTTAGCATCCAGCGCGATCGATTGTGGATGATCAAATGCCGCCTCGCCTCCGGTATTCAAGAGTATTCCGTTCAGGTAGCTGCTTGCCGAAGTTAATTCGCTCACTGCGTTGGAATCGCGGCTCGTGATGAAAAGGTCGTCGCTGGTGTCGATGGCCAGTGACGGAGTATCCGCGACTGAAATGCCCGGTGCAAAGTTCGCGAGCGCCGAATAACCGCTCGATGCGATCAATTCAGATACCGCGCCGGTCGAAGTTACCGCATCGAAGCTAACGACCAGTAGATCTCCCTCCGAATCGATCGCGAGCGCGCGGTTGGCGCTCGAAAGATCGTCTCCAACATTAAGCATCAACCCGATCTCAAAACCCTCGGGCGCAACTCCCAAAGCGGGGGCATAGGGAAGCACCGTAATCATCGACTGAACCGCGAATACACGATCTACGTTGAGGGCGGGACTGGTCGCGATGGCATGCAGCGCGGCCAGCGTGGTGCCGGAGGGTGAGGTGGAAGTGGCGGTTAAGAGCGCATCGCAGGGGCTGGAGTCAGGCCCCGCGCTGCTGACACAGGCCGCGATGACATTCGCGAGAGTGTTGAGGCGCTCCAGCCCATCGCAGTTTGGCGGCGGCGCCTGCGCCTGCGAGAAGCATTGATCCGAACTGGGGAGGAAGCCGGAAGCTGTCCCGCTCACGGAAAAATCCGCGTCCGAGGCGACCTCGGCAAGGTTGTAGTAGTTGAGGTACCCGAGAGCCAGGCCGCTATTGTTAGTCGATGACGCGCCAACCATTTGGCCGGTCGAGTCAATGAATTGCGCCAGCGCCACCTCGGCCGCCGCCGTGGTTAATTCGTTGATGACCACATTGGTGGAGGTATCGATGCTGCCACATGGCCCGATGGGCGCGATCAGCCCGATCGCCGAATTGGTTCCAATCGCCGTAGTTCCGCCCGAGGCGACCACGTAGGTTTCCGCCGTCCCCGAGGAGCAGGTGTAGGAAACATTATAAGTGCCATCCGATGCGGTCGTGGCTGTGCCTAGCGAGGTCGCATTCGATCCATACCCGCTGTCACCCACCGCATACAAAGTGATCGTAGCTCCGGAAATAGGTGTTCCATCCGCCGCTATACTACCGGTGAAGAACGCTCCTGAAGGAGTCGGGCTCGCGGAGGGAGTCGCGGTTTCAGTCGCAGTCGGCTGCGCGGAATTTTGGACAATCACGCTGACCGATGCATCCGCGAGAATCGCACTGTTGGCCGCGTATGCGTTCGCCGAGATCAAATGCGATCCATTGCTAACTGTCGTTGAACTCCAGCTGATTGTCGAGGGGGGCGTCGATGCGAGATAGGCGCCATCGATGTAGACATTGACGAACGCCACGGTGCCTGCCGCAGACACCAAAATCGGAACCGCGCCGGATACCGTCGCGCCGCCTCGCGGGGCCGTGATGGTAACCGTCGCGGTAGAAGTAGGGGTGGCGGTTGCTGTTGCGCTTGGAGTCGCCGTGGCAGTTGCGGTCGCGGTACCCGTGTTGGTTGGCGACGCAGTGGCGGTGGCGGCGAGGGTGGCAATGGGCGTCGCGCTGATGGTCGCATTCGAGGTTGCCGTCGCAGTTGCAGTCGCGGTCCTGGTGGCCGACGCCGATGGCGTCGGGATTGCCGTCGGAGTGGGAGTCGCGGTGGGCGCGGGCGGCGGAGTTCCCTTCGCCACCCCCTTCAATGCCATGGCGACAATGGCTTTGCCCTTGGTCGCATTACTGACGATTGAGAGCGAATCGTGGAAGGTCCCATCCGCGCGAGGACCAAAAAGGACGGTAACCATGAGCGGCGTCCCTTTGGCCGCGAGCATCGATAAACCGGCGCCTCTGGTAACCGCGAAATCAGGCGAGCCGGTGTTTCCGATAGTTACGGTGAGCGGCGCGGTGCCGATATCTTCAACCGAAAAGCTCGCGGATTCGCTGGCCGCCGTTTTGCGGAAAGTTACCTCTTTGAAGGTGAGGTTCGCCGGTGCGATCTTCATTTCGCCAAAAGGTGTCGGGGTCTTCCTGGTTTGAGGTTGAAGCTCCTGCGCCAAGGCGCAAGTATCGCCAATCATTAAGCCGACGGCGAACATCAGAGCGATGAACACAACACGCGGAGCCTTGGCGGCGTAGCAACTCATTCGCTGCCTCTCTGGAGCTCTGATGGCGCAGACCGACTTCCGGCTGCATCGAAGATGCAGTCTGTTAACGAGTAGTCACTGTATGACGACAGATACGAGGAGTCCAGTGCCGCAACTTTGTTCCGCGGTCACGGGCGTCAGGTGGAAATGAACGTTCTGCTGGCGGCATTGCCGGGAATCGCAAGGACTCCCGCCACCTTTCAAAGATCGGCGCCAATTTCGGCCAGTGAGATTGGATTCGTGCTGGTGGGGTTAGCCGTGATGGTGATTTTCGGCATCACCATCGCGGTGATATGGAGCCGCCTTAACGCGCGAGAAGCGCGCTCGGCAAAGCGGGGAACCTGATTCGCGCGGATGCTACTTCAGCGTTTCCGCGAACAACGCAGTGAGCTTTTCGAAAGCGCGCTCCGCCTGCTGATGGTTGTAAACTGGCCCGCCCGCAACCGTCCATCCGTGAAAAGCGCCTTCGTACACTTCGCTTTGATATTTGCCTCGCCAGGTGTCGAGCGCCAACTCGAGGTTCTTGATGGCTTCCGCCGGCATGCTTTGGTCATTGGTCGCATGTCCGAAGTACAGCCGCGCCTTGATGCGCGGGAGCACATGATGGGGACTGGTTGCCGCCGCGGTGAAGAGTCCGCCGCCGTGAAACGATGCGGCCGCCGCGATTTTCTCGGGGCGCACCGCGGCGGTGCGCATCGCCATCGATCCGGTGAAGCAGTAACCCACCACGCCCATGGCGCCCGCACCGACGCCATCCTGCTGCGCGAGGAAATCGACGTAGGCGGCGCCGTCGCGTTCCATTGCATCCGGGGTCATCGGGCCCGCCAACTCGGCGAAGCGTTTCATGGTGCGCTCCTCGCCCATCGTGGGCGTGAAGTCGAACATCGGTGGCTTTCCGGTGCGATAAAAAATGTTCGGTAGCAGTACCGTATAACCTTTCTCGGCAAGTCGCCGCGCCATGTTGCGATGGTCGGGGCGAATGCCGCCGATATCGGTCAGATGAATCACGCCGGGCCGACGGACGCCGTCCTCCGCTCGATAGAGAAATCCATCCGCAGTTCCGTCCGCGGTGCGAATCTCGATGGCTTGCTCAGTCATAATTGCCTCCGGTTGCGAATGCGCTGAAGGTTTCCGTTAGGTACACCTCAGTTCGCGTATGCGTATGCCCCGCCCTTTTCCAGCGCCTTCTTGTATGCGGGCCGTTCGTGCAGGCGCTTGGTCCATGCATCGAAGTTCGGATACGCCGCCCGCTTCCCGAATGCGCCCGCGACCTCGCCGACGAAGCTCATCTGAATGTCTGCCCCGGTCAGCGCATCTCCGACCAGGTATTGGTGCCCGGCCAGTGCGCCGTCAATATAGCTAAAATGATTTGCGATCTCGCTCTCGATGCGCGGATGCAGCGGCGCGCCCGCCTCGCCCAGCCTGCCCACATAGAGGTTCAGCATCAACGGGAGCATGGCGGAGCCTTCCGCGTAATGGAGCCACTGCTGGTATTGGTCATACTCCGGCGTTTCCGGCGCGGGTTGCAGCTTGCCTTTGCCATAGTGCCGGATGATGTAGTCGATAATCGCGCCGGATTCGATAATGGTTCGCGTGCCGTCGGTGATGACCGGCGACTTGCCCAGCGAATGGATTTGCTTCAGCTCGGGCGGTGCGAGATTGGTTTGAGCATCGCGCTGGTAGCGCTTGATTTCGTATGGGACCGCGAGCTCTTCGAGCGCCCACAGGATTCGTTGCGAGCGCGAGTTATTGAGATGATGCACGACGAGCATGATGTTCTCCTTGCCGAGGGCGAATTCAGATATAACGACGCGCCGGGCGCGCGAAGTCAAATCATAATATTGGCGCCGAGGCTGACGGTTTGAAACGCGCGCCCAATGATCGGAGATTACACCCTGATGTTTCGCCCGGTGCTTAAAACAATCGGTGCGGCGGCGATCATGCTCATGTTCGCTGCGCAGATTTCAGCCGCGCAAGAGGTTGGCGCGGTGTCAAAACTGGTCGGCCTCGCAAAGCTCACGCATCGAGGAAACGAAAGCGCTGTCGTCGTGGCAATGCCGGTATCCATCGGCGACAAGATTCGCACCATGAAGAACGCCCAAGTCTCGGTGATGTTCCGCGATGGCAGCAGCGCCGAACTCGGCGAATCCAGCTATCTATCCATCGACAGCTATGCGCTCGCCGGCTCGACCCGGACTGCCGGTCTGCTGGCGCTATGGGCCGGGCGTCTCCGCACCATTGTTAAAGTCGCCACCGGCAGCGAGCCCAGCTTCGAGGTTCATACGCCCAATGCGGTCGTCGCGGTGCGCGGGACCGACTTCGAAACCGCCTTCATCGACAACCGCCCATGCCCCGAGGATCACAGTTGTATGCGCTATACCACGGTGGGCGTATCCAAAGGCATCGTCGCGGTTAGCAACCCGTCAAATCCCGCGCCGCCGACCGAAGTGCGCGAGGGCTATGAGACCACGGTCGCATGCGAGTCAGCCGCGACCTCTCCTGCCCCGCTCGGCATGGAAGACCTCGGCGCTCCCGGTTATCACTAGGGCTCCCAGCTACGGTGCGAAGATTTACCATCGCGAGCGCGTCGGCGTTACTGGCGATGGTCTTCGCCGCAGGATGCGCCACGCGATGCGAGAAGCAGATGACCCAATGCCAGACCGACTGTCAGCGCCAGTACCATCTGTGCCAGAAATCCGGCAACGACGAATTCTACTGTGGCAATTTGATTGGGCGGTGCGTCGATGAATGCGATTACACGAAGAGCACCTGCCATTCCTATCTGCCGTGAAACGAGTCGAACCGCCGACGCGAATTTACAATGGGAAGCGCTCGCCGACCATCTCCTCGCTCTTGCGCCATAAGTCGTTCGCGTGCGCCAGGTTGAGCGCGTAGGAGCGTACCCCAACGCGCGAGGTCGCGTCGTCGTTCACCTCGCACACGTGACAATCCTCGCAGTAGTGCCCGCCCACCGCGTCAGCCGGCGCGACGAAGCCCGCCCATACCGAGGTCGCCGACCCTTGCGGGACCGACTTGAAGCGAAATGCCGCCCCGCCCTTGGCCGCGGCCGCTTCGATGCGTGCCATCATCTGAGCGACCAGCTCTGGCGTCATATGACGGCCGAGCTCGGTCTGGATACCGCCCGGATGGAGTGAGGTCGCGCGAATGCCGCGTCCCTTGAGCCGATCATCGAGCGCGACCGCATAGAGAATGTTCGCGGTCTTGGAGCGCCCATAGCCGAGGAACGGTTGATACTCGGTATGCTCGAAATTCGGGTCTTCGATGTTTACATCGCTGATCTGATGACCCGCTGAGGACAGCGTGGCGATTCGCCCGCCGGCTTTCAGTAGCGGCACCAGCCGGTTGACGAATACGAAATGGCCGAGGTGATTAGTGCCAAATTGCGTTTCGAAGCCATCCGCAGTCTTGCCCCGTGGACATGCCATCACGCCGGCATTGGCGATGATCACGTCGAAGGGCTTACCCTGCGCTAGGATCTCACTCGCCGCCTTGCGCACACTGGCAAGCGACGCCAAGTCCGCCTCGACCAGCGCTACCGGTGGATTGCTCGCCTGTTGCGGGAATGCCTCGCCAAGCGCGCGCCGCGCTTTATTCAGATCGCGCGCGGTACCGACCACCGTCGCGCCATGCGCAACCAGCGAACGCGCGGTCTCGACACCGAGGCCAGCCGAGACCCCGGTAACGAGGACTCGTTTGCCGGTAAGATTGACGCCCTCGAGAACCTCATCCGCGGTCGATTCCGCTCCGAAAGTCTTAGCCATGATGTTTCTCCAGTTTCGCTTGGCCGGCGTGGTTGGCTTTGGCGAGTTTAGCTTTGAACGAATTTTGCAGTTTCTTAACCGATTTCAACAACGCGAGAATTTGCGAGCTCGCGAGCAGAACCAGGATCGCTTCCGCACCGCTGGCGACATCGCCCGCAATCAACCCGGCTTCATCGATAAGATATCCGATCGGTGTCGCAAACATGGCATAGCGCCGCGAGATCTCCCAGCGCTTTTGCACCGCCACCGGAAACGATACCGGATGCTCCGCGAACTCGGCCTTAACCGCCCCGATATCTCCGCGACTGATCACCAACACCTCGATATCGGGCGTGCGCTTGTGCAAGGCCTCAAGCTCCGGCATCAGCTCGCGACACGGACGGCATTTTGGGTCCGAGAACACCAGCAACAGCCGGCGTCCACGGTAGGCTTCCAACGCGATCTCGCCTCCCGCGGGCGTCGGCAACCGGAACGGCGGCGCGACGGTGGCTCTGGAGAGCCCGGAGCGATTGATACGGCTAGCGGCGAGCGATCGGTTACCTTTGAATGCGCGAGAACTTTTCTTCTTTACCGCATCGACGCCCTGAGTCTGCCTCTTCATCACCTACGATACTGGTTTCCCGATCTGCCACAGTCAACGCTTTACTCCTCCGGTACTACCGCGAAATCGGCGATCCCGCATTTGTCCTGGCCGCGCACGATCTTGAAGTAGCCGCCATCGCCCCAATCGGTGCCGACCGAATTCTTCACCAGCCAGTATGGGGTCCCGTTGGTTTGACCGAAGCCGACGATCAGGGCATCGGCGAATTGCGGCGGCGCGAGACCATCGCAGTCAGGATTGGCAATCTCGCCCTTCTTGTACCCGCGAAACCAGTTGCCGTTAAGCACCACCGAAACCGGCTGCCTCGCGACCGCCGCCGCGAGCGTCACCTCATCGCCAGGAGGGATCCTCCCCACTTCGAAAAACTTCGCTAGGCTGACTGGAGTGCAGTTTTTTTTGCAGGTCCCGTCGCGAGCGTTATATGGATAGGCCGCCTCGGAGCACAACGGATGCTGCTCGATATATTGCAGCGCGGCTGCCGGGTTCCCGCCATTACATCCCATCGTGCCGGAAGAGCCGCCACAGTCAATCAGTTGTTGCTCCGATAGATTTGCCAACCCTTTCCCTTTGATAACTGACCAAGCCTCCGCCGCGCCGGTCGCGCTGAAGGCCCAGTCGGAGTCGCACTGCCGCTGATCTTTAACTGGCACCACGGCGCCCTTTTGCCGCCAGTCGATTTCCGCGAGGTTGGTGGAAGCTGCTGGCACCAAGGGCAGCACGTTATATTGGCCGTCGTAAACGTACTCATATCCCAGCACCATGATCGTCAGCGAAGCCGGAACTCCTACCTTGCCCGCGACTTCGACCTGCAAGGTGTTGTTTTCAGCCGCATCCAAACTGACCATCGCGTTCATCGGCTTGACGCTGAAGGTGTCGAAGATGATGTCGCCGTTGAGTTCGATTTGACCGCCGATCACGCCGCTATTGACCACTTCCAAGGTGAAGGGACCATAAACCAGCGGCGGCAGTCCGAAGGGAACCGAGGTGCTGGTCGAGGAACCGTCAGGGCTGGCGAAGACGGTCGGCGTCAGCACGAGGCTCGGTTCGGTGTCGCTATCGAAATCCACCTGCGCCGAGGCATTCGCGGCAAACACAGCCAGCGCCGCGGCAAACAGCACGCCGCTTCGAAGAATTTTCATCGCTCCCCCCCCTCGATTTGCTGCTCCAGCGAAGCGCTGAACAAGCCTGGTATCGATAGTTACAGCAGGTAGGGCCAGAGCCAACCCTTTCATATGTGCGCCCTTGGGACACCGGTCCGGCAAGACTCGCGAACTGTCAACTACATCCGAGGTAATCGACGGCGGATGCGGCGGCGTTGCAAATTCTGAATCGTCGCGCCGAGGCCGACGGCGAAGTTTGTTCGCAAAAAGGAGATTACAAAATGCCGTACGTAACGTCCCACGATGGTACCAGTTTGTTTTACCGGCAATGGGGCGACGGTCCGCCGGTCATACTCATGCACGCATGGGCAATGAATTCCGATGTCTGGCAGTCCCAGATGATCGAGCTTTCGCAACGCGGAGTCAGCTGCATCGCCTATGATCGTCGTGGTCACGGCCGCTCTGACGATCCCGGACGCGGCTACGACTTCGATTCGCTCGCCGACGATCTCGATGCGCTGCTGCAGCATCTCGATCTGCGAAACGTGACGCTGCTGGGTCATTCAATGAGCAATGGCGAGTGCGTCAGGTACCTCACCCGTCATGGCAATTCCCGGGTTGCGCGGATGGTGATGGTAGCTCCATCGCTGCCCTACATGCTGAAGACGCCCGATAACCCCGACGGTCCCAACGACAAAGATCAGCTGGATGGATGGCGGACGGTGTGGAAGAAAAGTTTTGCCGAGTGGCTGGGACAAGCGGTGCCAAGTGCCTTCAGCCCTGACACCCCACCGGCGCGAATTCAGTCGACCATTGAAATGATGACGCGCTGCACGCTGCAGGCCGCGATCGAGACCAATGTCACCCTCGCTGAGACTGACTTTCGCGGGGAGCTGCCCGACATCAAGATCCCGACGCTCATCCTCCATGGGGATCAGGATTCATCGTGCCCCCTCGAGGTCACCGGATGCAAAGTGGCGAAATTAATCCGCGGAAGTCAACTCAAAGTCTACCAGGGTGCGCGCCACTCCATCATCATGTCCCACCTCGATCAGATGGTCGGCGACATCCTCTCCTTCTTGAACAGCTAGCATCTTCGCCGGACGAGGACGGCGACTCCTCGTCCGGCGACCGGAATGGCGCGCGGCTGCTCCATCGAAGACTATTCGCGATCGAATGGAGATTCGGGTCTAATGTAGCCGAGATGATGCGTCGCGCGATCTTCATCGCGATTCTCATTTTCGCTCACACCGCCATCGCGACTGCGGCTGCTCCCTATTCCGATTTCTTCAGTGCCGCTAATCCTCCGCACCTGGGCCTGACGATGTTCCTTGCCGGTATCGGCGCCGAGAGCAAATACGCCGCGACTCATGAGGGCTTCGAGCTGGAGCAGACTCTCACGCCGTATGTCGGTCTGGTCGGCCGCGTCGCCGGTTACCAGGGCTATCAGGGCGACGGGTGGGACTGGCCCGGGACCGGCCATGACTCGCGGCCGCGTAACTTCGGCGTGTTGCTGGGAGGGCTCGACTTCCTGCCGCTGCAGGGAACCTCGTTCAAGATGCTCGGCGGCAACGATGTCGGCGATAGCGATCGCGCGCGTATCGAGGGCGATTTCTCGAGCTGGCTATGGCTGCACAGTCGCCATCCCATCAACCTCGCCTTCATCGGCGATCATTTTTACAACAATGGGTTGAGCAGCGGCGCGATCGACATCCGCGGCGTGATGTCGTCCTCGCGCGAAATGATCTGGCTCATCGGCGCGGGCGGGCAGCTATGGGGCGGCGGTCCCGAGCCTCACATCATGAAAGAGTTCGGCCCCGATCTCGGCGTCGCAATGCGCCAATGGAAACTCAACCTCGATTTTCAAGCCGGTTACGGAAACAACCACGGCTACGGCACCATCGCGGTTTCGCGCCACTTCGGGTGGGACGAGGAGTAGCGCGCGCCTCACGATGTCATCGCGAGGAATTCCTTCTCATCGAGGATCTTCACGCCGAGCTCCTGCGCCTTGCGGGCCTTCGATCCGGGGTCGGCGCCCACCAGCACGAAATCCGTCTTGCGGCTGACCGAACCGCTCACGCGCCCGCCGCCTTCGAAGATTTTCTGCTCGGCCTGCTCGCGGGTCATCGTTTCCAGGGTGCCGGTCAACACGAAGGTCTTGTCGCGGAATGGTCCCCTGCCCTCCGCAACGCGCACCGGCTCGATGTCGAGTTCCTGCTCCAGCCGCTTGACCGCATCGAGGTTGCGCGGCTCATCGAAGTATTCGCGGATGCTATGCGCGACTTCGGCGCCGATATCGCGCACCGAGGTTAGATCATCTTCGCTGGCCGCCGAGAGCGCCTCCAGGGTGCCGAATCTGATCGCGAGCTGACGCCCGGTATGCTCGCCGACGTGGCGAATGCCGAGCGCATTGATGACGCGATCGAGCGGCGCCTTGCGCGAGTTCTCGATATTCGCGATCAGATTTTCCGCGCTCTTCTTGCCCATGCGCTCGAGCGCGAGCAGCTCGGCCACCTTATTCTTCAATTTGTAGATGTCGTCGAGTTCCTTGACCAACCCCGCCTCGATCAGCTGCGCCGTCAGCTTGTCGCCGAGCCCGTCGATGTTCATGCAGTTCTTGGAGGCGAAATGGCGCACCGATTCACGCACCCGCGCCGGACAATTCACGTTGACGCAGAGGTACGCGACCTCGCCTTCCTCGTGCACGATGATGCCGCCGCAGACCGGGCAATGGGCCGGCATCTGAAATTCGGCGGCGCGCGGATCGCCCGGCTGGGTGACACGCACCACGTAGGGAATCACGTCGCCGGCGCGCTCGATGAGCACGGTGTCGCCCTCGCGAATGTCCTTGCGGCGAATCTCGTCGAGGTTGTGCAGCGACGCGTTTGAAATCGTCACGCCGGCGAGCTGCACCGGCGCCAGCTTCGCCACCGGTGTCAGCGAGCCGATGCGCCCGACGAACGCCTCGATTTTGTCGACCCTGGTTTCCGCCTGCTGCGCCTTGAATTTGTATGCGATGGCCCAGCGCGGCGAGCGCGAAACTTCGCCCAGCTGATTTTGCAGTGCGTACGAATTGACTTTTGCGACTACCCCGTCGGCATCGTAGTCGAGCGAGTGACGCCGTTCCGTCAGGTCATTCCAATACGCGAGCACTTCGTCGACGCCCTTGCATATTTTCGATTCGAGATTGGTCCGCAGCCCGAGTTCCTGGAGCGCCTGCAGAAACTCCCATTGCGAATCGACTTCGAGACCTTCGATGATGCCGGGCGCGTAGAGAAAAATATCCAACGGGCGCGAGGCGGTCATCTTCGGATCGAGCTGGCGCAGCGATCCCGCCGCGGCATTGCGCGGATTCATGAACATCGGCTCGCCGCGGCGCTCGCGTTCCTCGTTAAGACGCGCGAAGCCGGCCTTGGAGTAAATCACCTCGCCGCGAACTTCGAGCAGTTGGGGAATCGCGCGATGCTTCGGTTTCAGCAGCTTCAGCGGCACGCTCTTGATGGTGCGCACGTTGAGCGTGACGTCTTCGCCGTTGTCGCCGTCGCCGCGCGTCGAAGCAACCGCGAGCAGTCCGTCTTCATAGACCAGCTCGACGCTGAGCCCATCGAGCTTCACCTCGGCGACGTACTCGATTTCGGCCTCGCTATGGAGCATCCGTTTGATGCGCTTGTCGAACTCGACCATCTCCTCGGCGTTCATCGCATTGGCGAGCGACATCATCATCTTGCGATGGTGCACGACGCCGAATTTTTCGCTGGGCGCGGCGCCGACGCGCTGGGTCGGCGAATCGGCGGTGACGAGATCGGGATGCGCCGCCTCGATTGCCTCGAGCCGCCGCATCAGCACGTCGTATTCGGCGTCCGAAATTTCGGGCGCATCGAGCACGTGGTAGAGATGATTCGCGCGATTGATTTGCTCGCGCAGTTGGTCGGCGTCGGCGCTTGCCTTATCGAGCTCCCTGGACATGAGCATCGATCATTTCGGGGCGCTCGCGCGAAATCAAGCCGGACGAGAAAGGACCGCGGCGCGCGCGGCCGCGGTCCCTATTTTTCGCATCAACCCTTAGGCGGAGACGGCGGACCATCGGAGCCCGGACCATTCCATTGATGGTAGCGCCAACCTTGCTGCGGAGGTCCGTAGTACCCGCCGCCGGGACCGTAACCCCAGTTGGGCGGCGGAGGCGGTCCATACGGCATCATGCGCTGGCCACCGCAACCCTGCATGCCCATCGGCCCCGGATGGCGATGATGCCGGTGATGGCCGGCAATCAAAATCGACAACGCGATCAGCACCAGGGCCGCAATCAAGCCGCCGCGCCACCATTTATTTTCGTGCTCGAGCGTGTGCTCGAGGTACTCGATCCGGCGTTCCAGCCGGCGCAGCGTCTCGTCATTGGGATTGGGGGGATTGACTGATTCTTCAGGCACTACTTCCTACTCCTTCGAAGGTCTACCGATGAGCGCAGTTGCTCAACCATCTAACTAAGACGCTCGCCGCGCGCCATGGTTTCGCGGCCCGATCGAAGGGACTGTCAATCAGCGGCTGTAGCCCATCGCTTCGAGGAAATCATCCAGCGTCGGGAAGCGCATATACATGTTGGTACGTTTTTGCTTCCCGATGGTAGTGCTCGGCTCGTTCGAGTATGCGTGCCCCGGATATACCACGGTGTCGTCGTCGAGATTTTTCAGCGTCGAATTGAGGCTGTGATACATTGCCTCGGGATCGGAACCCGGCAAATCGACCCGGCCGCATGAGTTCACGAACAGGGTGTCGCCCGAAATGAGATTTCCGTCGCACAGAAAGCATTGCGAGCCCGGCGTATGCCCCGGCGTATGGAGAAATTTCACCTCGAGCTCGCCGACCTTGACGACATCGCCGGCGTCGACTTTGACGATATCGGAATCCGACAGCCCCGCGACTTTGCGCGCGCCCTCGGCCTCATGCTTGTTGAGGTAGACCTTGGCCTTAACCTTCGCGAGCAGGTCGGCCGCGCCCTCGATGGTCTGTCCCATCATGCGGCCGCCGAGATGATCCTGGTGGTAATGGGTGATGAGAATCTTGTCGATTTCGTAGCCGTCGCGATTGACCGCGTCGATGATCGCGTCGACATCCCAGGCGGGGTCGACGACGGCAGCCTTGCGGGTGGTGGGGTCGCCGATGATGTAGACGAAATTCGCCATCGGACCGATTTGAGCTTGTCGAAGGTGGATGCGATCTTCCATTGGACCTAACCCCTGGCCCCTTCCCTTGAAGGGGAACCGGAAACAATTTTCACTTGCGGGCGTCGCTCTTGCGCTGCGCGGCGCGGGCGGCTTTCGGATCGAGGCGCAGGCCGCGGTCCCACAAGAATTCGGGCTCGCCCAGGCGCTTCGCAATCCAGCGCGATTGCACGAAAAAATGGTCGCTCAGCCGATTGATATAGATGATGACCTGGTCGCCGATTTCTTCCTCGCGCTTGACCCGCCAGAGCACGCGCTCGGCGCGGCGGCATACCGTCCGCGCCTGATGGAGAAACGCGTTGAGCACTCCTCCGCCCGGCAGCGTGAAAGATTTCAGCGGCTCGAGGTCCTTCTCCATCCGGTTCATTTCTTCTTCGAGCTGAGTGACCTCACCCGGACCCATCTTGTGCATGCCCTCGTATTCGCCGTCGGGGGGCGTCGCGAGCTCGGAGCCAACATCGAAAAGTTCGTTCTGGATGCGCCGCAACATCTCGGAATACCACTCATAGTCATCGCCGAGGCGATCTTTATATTCCATGAGATAGGTGCGCACGATGCCGACGATCGAGTTCAACTCGTCGACGGTGCCGTACGATTCGAGACGGCCGCTTTCCTTCGGCACGCGCTTGCCGCCGACCAGCGCGGTGGTGCCTTTGTCGCCGGTGCGGGTGTAGATGCGACTAAGTCTGATCGCCATGGCGGTTAGATCCCCGCCTTGGCGCGCAAGGCCTGATAACCCGTATCGCCAACGTCGCTGGAAACGGGCAGGCCTTCGTCGCGCCATCCTTTCACGATGACGGCGCCGGATTGATCGCGCTGGCCGCCGAATCCGCCGACCACGTTGGTGAGGTCGGTGTAGCCGGCCTCTTCGAGGATTTCGCATGCGCGCTGCGAGCGCCCGCCGGCCTGGCATCCGACGATCAGCTTGGCGTTTTTGGGGATGGCCTTTTCGACCACGGCTTCGAAGTCGTCGTTGAGTTGCATATTGCCGGGGCCCTTGATGAACACGACCGGCACGTTGAGCGCGCCGGTAGCATGACCCTGCGCGAACTCATTTTCGGTGCGCACATCGAGATAAATGGCGCCGGGATTTTTACTGAGGGTATCGTGAGCCTCGGCAGGCTTTTGCTGTTTGATTGCCATGGTGTCCTCGCGGGAAAATCTACCACGGCGCGACGGAAGCTCGTACCCCCGAATGAGTCGCCGTAAACGCGCGCCTTCAGCGATGGAGTTAGCGGCTACCATTCGGCCTCGGTCCGGTGGCGGCTTGTTCGGCCACCTCGCGCGCGATACTTTCTTGATTCCGCCTTTCGCCCCGGTAGTGAAAAGGACATCACGGAGGTCTCCGGAACCTCAAGTCCGGGTTCGATTCCCGGCCGGGGCAATCTAATCGCTCTAACCATTGTCGACGCTGACGATGCATTAGTTGCGCTGCTGGACATTCCCCTGCAACGCTAATAGGACAGACGGTGGAACGACTTCAGGAGGACCGGCGATTATGGCGACCAGCGAAAGGGCTTCATCGTATCGATGGGTCATCGAAGTGCTGCTGGTGCTCGCACTCGCAAGCCAGACGCTGACCTGGCTAGCACCTGCGCCGCTGCTCGGGCCGATCATCAGCGATCTCCATATCCATCTCGGCGACGCGGGGCTGATCATTTCAGTAATCGCGCTGTGCATCGCGATCTTCGCGCTCGCGGCGCCATTGTCGCGCAAAAAATCGGCGCGTTGCGCTCGTTCATTCTCGGCGTATGGCTGCTCGCGATCGGCGGAGTCGGCAGCGGCTATGCTCCCGGTTTCGGCGCGCTGCTCGCCTGCCGGGTGATCGAGGGAATCGGTTTCGGGGTGATGATCGCGCCGCCGGCCACCCTCGTCATGCAATGGTTTGACGAATCGATGTGGCCTTACATGAATATGCTCAACGCGGTCGCACCGTTCCTCGGACTGACCGCGGCCTTCGCGGTCACTGGCCCGGTCTACGTCGCGCTCGGTTCACGATGGCGCACCGTGCTGCTCACTTACGGTCTCGCTGTAGCCGTGATCGCGGTGCTATGGACCTTGCTCGGCAGAACGCATCCTTCGCACACTGCGGCCGCCGGTGGGCATACGGCGGACGCCGGTGCGATGCGCGAGGTGCTGGGGATGCGCGACATTCGTGTCATCGCGGTAGCACTCGCCTCGGGCATGTGGGTCTTCCAGCTCTACAGCGCATTCCTGCCGGAATTTTTTCATACCATGCGCGGATTCAGCCTGGAGGAAGCCGGGGAGCTCACCGCACTCGTGCCATTCGCGGGAGTCTTCGCGGCGGCGGGCGCCGGTGTGATGACCGGCGCGCTTGGACGCCGGCGACCGTTCACCTGGCCGATGCAGATACTGTTCGGCCTCGGATGTCTCGGCTCGGTGACTTTCAGCAGCGTCGCGGCGATTCGTATCTCACTCATCTTGATAGGTGTGGGATCTTCGGCGCTGCTACCTACTCTGCTCACGATGGTGATGGAACTTCCCGGCATGACGCCGACCAAGGCTGGAAGTGGACTGGGCGTGGTATGGGCCGCAGGGTACACCGGAGCATTCTTGTCGCCCTTCATCTGCGGGGCGCTGGCCGGTCGCTTCGGCCTCGAGACGGTGATGGTCGGCTCGCTGGTGTTTGCGCTTGTCGCGATCGTTGGATTTTACATGGTGCCCGAGACCGGGCCGGGTCGAATGCGAATCGGATCTACCGCCGCGCTTCGCACCGCCCGGTAAGAAGCGAGCCTACTGCCAGCGCCTGGGCGCGGTCTTGAGGCGCGCGACACCGAGCTCGTCGCACCAGGCCTCGAAGCGCGCCTTGGGTACGCCGCTATGCTTAAGTTCCTCGATGGAATCTGCGAGTGGAATGGTGTCGACCAGCGTCGCCAGCTTCCGATAGAGGAAGGCTTCATCGCGATGGGCGGCTAAGGTGGTCGCAAGCTGCAGCGCACCGCGAGGTTGCACCTTCCAGTTCATCGCGTAGGTAGGAATGTCCTCCAGGTGTTCATAGACGCCTAGCAGCATCGAGGCAGTTTTCTTGCCAAAGCCGGGCAATCCGGGAAAGCCATCTGCACTGTCGCCGGTAAGCGCGAGGAAATCCGCCATGCTATGCGGCCCGAATCCGCGCTCGGCGCGAAACGTCGCCTCGTTGGTCACCTTCTTCTGCCGCCGATCGACCTGAACCACCCGATCGCCTTGAAGGCACTGGCCCAAGTCCTTGTCCGGCGTCATGATGCGGACTTGCGCGACTTCATCCCTAAAGCGTCGCGCGCCGCTGGCCAGACCGTCGTCAGCTTCGTACTCGCGCATCGACCAAACCGCGATGCCGATAGCACGGACCGCA
>Ga0210398_10000444_pt1 | contig 47745 bp, 50 predicted proteins | sample IncBWC4OmetaG_FD_161047 | JGI IMG/M metagenome (GOLD analysis project Ga0210398, IMG submission 161047) | Forest soil microbial communities from Barre Woods Harvard Forest LTER site, Petersham, Massachusetts, United States - Inc-BW-C-4-O | ecosystem: Environmental > Terrestrial > Soil >...
ATTACTAACAACCGTGCCATTCAGCAGGTCACCTTCGATTGGCTGCAGACTTTGTGGAAACACCCTCGGTACGGAGCCCTGCAAACTTACGTCCAGTATTCCTATTTGACTCGTGCTCCCTGGGCTGTGGCTCCCGGTGACCCCAAGAATGCGCATCTCAGCATGGTTTACGCAGGCCTCCGATATGTTTTGCCGTCAAGCGCGAGCACTCTCCTGCGGGTGCCGTACCCAAATTAGAAAGCGTCTCAGCGATGCTACGATCGAATTCCTTCTAGCGCAGCGCTAGCGCGATTTCGAGGCTATAGAAATTCCGCTCGACGCCCGTGATCCGGGGCTAGAGGAAGCACAACCTCACGGCTTCTGGTCAACCTTTACTGAATCTAGATGTAGTCAGGGCGCCCCGGTGCAGTAGAACGTTGAAATTCCCTGACTCATTCAGAGCTCTGATCCGCCGTCCACCGGAATGCTCACTCCAGTGATCCAGCGGGCTTTGTCCGAGGCTAGGAAAGCAATCACATCCGCGACATCGTCCGGTTTGCCGATTCGCTTCAGTGCCTGCATTTCGAGCGCAAGGTCACGACCGGTTTCCGTTTTCGTGAAATTCGACATGTCGGTATCGATTACACCTGGCGCGACGGCATTTACGCGGATGCCGCGAGGGCCAAGAATTGCAGCGAGATGTCTGGCGAGTGTGTCCACTCCTCCTTTGGTGGCCGCATAGGCTGGAAGGAAGGGGGCGCCGCGTTGCCCTGGGCTCCCGGGTACTGCGTGGCCGACAAGCGAGGAGACGAGAATGATGCTCGAGCCCTCGCCAAGCAGTGCGAGAAGCTGCTGCACAAGAAAGAACGGACTGCGGACGTTTATCGAAAACAGGCTGTCGAAGTCTTCCATTGTTTGATTTTCAATCGACGCAGCTTTCGAGATACCGGCATTTAACACAACGATATCCAGCCGGCCATCGCCAAGGATCTCTCGCACCTGTTCCGTCAGCACAGCTGGGCCGTCCCTCGCCGTAAGATCGCTGTTTATGGCATGCGCATGCCGTCCAAGATTGCGGATCTCCGCAACCACCGTATTGGCTTGGTCAGCGGCGCTATGATAGTGCACGAGCACGCTTGCGCCAGACTCAGAAAGCGCCAGTGCAGTCGCTCGTCCAATACCGCGCGATGCGCCAGTAACAAGTGCGGTTTTGCTTTGGAGCAACTTCATCTTTTCCGTTTCTCCTCTCCGCGACGCAACATTCCAGATTCAACGGCTAGATTTGAGCGACGCCGCCGTCAACGTAGAGCTCAGCTCCTGATACATAGCTAGCCTCGTCGGAGGCAAGGAATGAAACAGCTTTGGCGATCTCGTCGGGATCTCCCAACCGGCCAAGCGGAACGTTGTTTTCCATTTCTTTTTTCATCCTCATGAGGGCCTCGCCTTGCTGTAGACTCTCCATGATTGGCGTATCGATGTGACCAGGGCTAATTACGTTCACGCGGATGCGACGGCCGCGCAAATCGTTGGTCCAGGTTCGTGCAAACGAACGAACTGCGGCTTTCGTCGCGCTATACACACTCATCGCAGGAAAACCTTTGATATCGGCAATGGATCCGTTCAGGATGATCGAACCGCCATCCTTCATCAGGGGGAGGCCTTTTTGGACGGAAAAAAAGAGGCCTTTCACGTTCGCGTCGAAGTGAAGATCAAAGAACTCTTCATCCACAGCGCCGAACGAAGCGAGTTTAGCCAGACCGGCATTTGCGAAGATAATGTCGAGGGGTCGACGATGTTTCTTGACTGTCTCATATAAACGGTCGAGGTCAGATAGGTTTGCGACATCGCCTTGTACAGCAGTCACGTTCTTTCCAATTTCGCTGGTAGCGGCCTCTAGACCGTTCCTACGCCGACCGGTAATGAAAACGTGGTCCATGCCTTCGTCAACAAAGCGCTTCGCGGTGGCAAGACCCATTCCGGTCGAGCCTCCCGTAACAACTCCGATTTTCCCCGCAAATTTTTGCGACATAACTGCGTCCGCCATGATTGCCTTCCTTACCGAGGTTGAAATTGTTTGCTGCGCAGCTGCCGCATTCGAATCGTCGGAAGGGCTCAATCCATCCATAGCAATTCTTAAATGCCTTGGTTGCGATGGCCTCTGCACGACCTGTTCATCAATGCCCGGCTTCCAGCGATCTCACCAGAGCAGCTGCGGACGCACCCTCGACCGAAAGACCATAGCCGACTTCTCGAACGATGCGTTCCTTTAGCGGCTGAACAAAATGAACGCGCGTGTTCCGGCGCGTCACTTCCGGAGCCTTCAAGTACAGGGCGGCCAACTCCCACGCGCGACTGAGTGCTTTACCGTTCGGCACGACCTCGGCAACCACTCCCCATTCGTGCGCGGCACGTGCCGTCAGTGGTTGCGGGTTTAGCAGGAACGCTCCCGCCCTTCCTGCCCCGGCACGGTAGCTCCACGCTGTAAAGATTCCATCGCCTGGCACGATGCCCCCAGCAAAATGCGGCAAGTCGTTGAACGTAGCTCCTTCCGCAGCTACGATGACGTCGGCAAGGAGTGCATATTCGGAATGCACGTGTGCACGGCCTTCAATTGCCGCAATCACCGGCACACGAATGTTCGTGAAATTCTCCAGGATCTGCACGCCTTCGTCGTGGACCTGACTCCAAACTGCGGGATCAGCAACGTTGCCAAACGAAGAAAAGTCGATCGCTGGAATGAATTCTCCAGCTGCGCCTGTCAGGATCACGATCTTGTTTTCCCGGTCCTGCGAGATTCGATAAAAGGCCTCCACAAAGTCCGTATGGTCCGGCGCGGTAAAGTTCAGCGGACCGCCGTTGCTGTGGAAGGTGGCTACCAAGACCCCGCGTGTGTCTCGATCGAGTTTCAGACTGCGATAGTCAGTGAAGTAAGCGGATTTGTTCTCTGGCATCGTACCCCCCGGTGTTTGACTCGCTGAATATCATCTCTACTGCACTCGGATTGAATATATAGATTTGACGCTAGTCGCCTGGACTGTAAAGAAGCTGGGGACGCAACGTGCCGCTCGGCCCGGGATTCGTTTCCCACCTTTTACATCGATGTATTGGCTGTGAGCTCACAAGACTCACAAGTCGTCGCAATTTTCTCCGAGCATGAAACATACGAGACTTCGCAGCGCCCACGGAGATCCCCAGCACGCGAGCGGCTTCTTGAATCGAGCGCTCGTCAAGTTCACACAGTTCGATAGTTCTTCGCATGCTGGGATTCAGTTCACTCACAGCTTTGCGGACGAGCCAATGGCGTTCCTCTCGAGCATAGAGCTGCTCGGGGTTAAGGCTTTGGTCCTCAATATCTATTGGCGAACAGCCCGATTCCAATTCAGAGGTTTGCCCAAGCGACAATTCTCGGCGAGTTCTGTCTCTGCGGAGTCGCATCAAAGCAGCGTTGGTGACAATACGAGTCAGCCACGTTGAAAAGCGCGAATCGCCTTTGAAGCTCTTGAGATGTACAAACGCTAGTCGCAACGACTCCTGCACAACGTCTTCTGCATCTTCGTTGGTCCGCATCATGCGTCGCGCCGTATTGAAGACCATCTTTGCCGACTGTGTGCAAAGGAATCCAAATGCCGCCGAATCTCCGTCTTTCGCAGCTTTGACAAGGTCGTGATCTTCTTTCACGACCGCTGGTCGTGCGGTTAGCTCAGCGGCTCGTTTCCTCGCATCACGTCCGAAACGTCGTCCTTTCACCGATGGCTCCTTTAGCAATCGAAAAGCTCGGGTATGCGATGGCCGTCCCAGGGTGCGGGAGCTCCCGCCATACTTGGTACGTGAAATCCGGGTGGTCCGAAATTCTCGTGTGCTGCCCCAGGAACAAGGGCCTTGTGGTCTCGGTCTCTTGGACCATTTGCAATCACCGGTTCACTTCCTCGGCCTTTATTCGCCTTGCCTCAACCGATGATGCAAGAACATGGCCATTCATTCGTGTGACTCGATGGGCGGTTCAGTGATGAAGTGGCGTGCTAACGCAGCCCGTTCCGGTCGACAACCTCACCGAAATTAATACGAATGAGAAACCACAACTGCCTTTACATCGACACATCGACACCCTTCGTCGAAGGAGAGTCATTCACGACATGCTTGGCCACTAATCTCGAGGCCGGGTCAGCGAATTACAAGGCTAACTCTTGGAATTGAGCACCAGCCGGTACAGCTATTTGTGGAGGGTGACGTGCAGCGGTCGGTTAGTCGGTGGCGCCGAAACACACCGAAAGGAACGCACGATGAATCTGCTGATAAGCATTCTGATTAAACTCGGAATCCTGAAGAAAGATCTGGACTACCATTTCGCTCGCGCAGTGATGGTGATCATCTATTTTTTCTTCGGATATCAGAAGTGGTTTCCCTATGAGGCGCAAGGATTGATCCCTTATATCAGCCATGGCCCGTTGATCTTTTGGATGTATTCCGTTTTCAGTGTCCGGGGTGCCACTTTCTTCTTGGGAGTTTCTGAATGGGTGTTTGGTGCACTGGTTTTCTGGGGCTTCTGGAATAAGAAGGCTGGAATCCTTGGCGCGCTTGGTTCATGTTTTTCATTCATATCGACAGTGACTATCATTCCGTTCTTCCCAGGCGGCTGGGCCGCATCGGCTGGCGGCTTTCCAGCAATGACTGAACACGTTGCTTTCCTCATGAAAGATCTGGTGCTTCTGGCTGTTTCATTCTATTTGCTGCGCGAGGACGTAAAACGTGTTTCGCACGCCGCGAAAGAATCGGTGCGGTCCGATGAAACATTACTTCAAAACGACGCTTCGCTCGCTCAAGTCGGACGGGCGCACCTTTAGCGATAGCGTCTGCCGGTCTCAGGATTTCATCGCGAGCTTTAGCTAAAAGGAGAAAGAACAATGAATAAATGGAAGATAGCGATTGTTGTGATCGGCATCGCTCTGTTTGTCGGATGGTATGCGTTTCGACCCGAGCGGCTCTTTACCAATAAACGGGTGCATGAAGCACTGCCGGTCGCGAACCCGAGTGCAACACAGCCGGTCGAGTCTGGAGTGTTTTATGGGATTGCACATCCTACTGAAGGAACCGCAACGGTTTATCGCATGCAAGACGGCGCTCTCATGCTCCGGTTCACGAATTTCAGAACTTCTAATGGGCCCAATGTTCATGTTTACTTGGTGGCTGCGGATGACGCAAAGGACAGCGAAACCGTGCAGCGTTCCGGCCATATCGATCTAGGGCCAATAAAAGGAAACATTGGTGATCAAAACTATGCCTTGGCCTCCGATGTGGACCTTTCCAAATATCGCGCGGTTTCCATCTGGTGCGAGCGCTTCAGTGTGAATTTCGGTGCTGCACCACTAAAGCCCGATCAGGCGGTCCGGCAGAACTGAGCTCCCGACCGCAGGTAGGAAAGCGAAGCTGGCATCACAGTGGTTGCTTCTCTGGGCTGAATGACAGTAAAGGCTTTCCATTAGAATAAAACATCCTGAACTCATCTTCGTTCTCCTGTGGGGCCAAAGCGTTCCGTTCTGATGTTGTCGCGCTTCATAGCTGTGGCCAGAAGAAGGTCGGCGGCAGCTTCAACGAATGAAGTCGGACCGCAGAGGTAGGAAGTTGGGTCAAGAACTGCTGGCCAGGTTGTGTTCGCAACGAGATTTGCGTCGATGCGACCTGCGGGCCTCGGCCAACCCATTGGAATTTTACGCGTGTACACATACGTGACGTTTAAAGCGAGCTTGTCTTCTGATAGAGCTTTCAATTCGTCTCTGTAAAAAATCGATTCCACTTCGCGAGCGGAATATAAGAGCCGGAATTGCGACTTGCTTCCCGACGAAAACCGAGCACGAATCATGGCCATAAGAGGAACGATGCCCGAGCCGCCGGCGATGAGTTGAACGGGCCCGGTTTGTTCCGAGCGCCAGACGAACCAGCCGCCGTAGGGACCGCGCAACTCCAAACGATCGCCGACAACGACGTCTTGTGTGAGGTACGGGGACACTTCACCGTTCGGCACTCGTTCGACAGTGATTTGAACTCGTCCGTCAGAGTTCGGCGCAGACGCGATCGAGTAAGAGCGGGCCGCAGAATATCCATCCGGAGCTGTCAGTCGCACTTCCAAATGCTGACCTGCGACGTGCCCGGGCCAGTCGGGAACCTGCAGCGTGATCGTCCGCGCAGTGGCAGTTTCGTCGCGCAGAGCGACGACGGTTCCAACGCGCCACATCACCGGTCGCCCGAGTATCGCTGCTCCCGCCATGGATCTCCATACATGTGGTAACCGAGGCTTTCCCAGAATCCGGGTTATCCTCGTATATCAGCGTCATGCCTCGCACCCATTTGGCGCTTTTCCACAGATAGAGGTGGGGCACAAGCAGTCGCGCGGGGCCGCCGTGTTCCGGCGCAAGGTCCTGTCCGGCATAGCGGAATGCAATCCACGCCTGCCTATTCAAGAGGTCTTTCAGAGGCACATTCGTCGTGTAGTCGCCATACGAACGAACAAGCGCATAGGCAGCATCGGTTTTTATGTCTCGAAGCAGGGTGTCCAGGGAAACGCCTTCCCAAGATGTGCGCAGCTTCGACCAACGAGTAACACAATGCAAGTCGACTGTCGCAGCCTCGCTTTCCAAGTTGCGAAAGGATTTCCAGTCCCATCGACGCAAAACGTTCTTGCCATCATCAATGACAAATTCCCATTTTTCTAGGAGGATCTCGGGCGTTGGGCCAGCGGACAAAACGGGAAAATCCGTCGTGAGGTACTGCCCTGGTGGCAGCTTTACATCCGTGGGAGTGCGTCGGCCAGCAAAACCTCTCGAGATGATACTCATGCGGATTTTCCCTTCCTTACTGATCTGGCGGCTACGCAGCCGCCTTCGCCAATCCGCCGTGCTCGATAATAAAGGCTGCGATTTGCTCGACGCCTTCGCCACTCTTCAAATTCGTGAAAACAAAAGGGCGACTCGCGCGCATTCTAACCGTGTCCGCTTCCATGACCGCAAGGTTAGCGCCAACAAGGGGAGCCAAGTCGATTTTGTTGATAATCAGAAGGTCGGAACGCGTTATACCCGGACCGCCTTTGCGTGGTATTTTTTCGCCCTCCGCAACGTCGATGACATAGATAGTCAAATCAGCAAGTTCCGGGCTGAACGTTGCGGCCAGATTGTCACCGCCAGATTCGACGAAACACAGTTCCGCGTGGGGAAATTTCCTGTTCATTTCGTCGATCGCGGCGAGGTTCATGGATGCATCTTCGCGAATGGCGGTGTGCGGGCAACCTCCGGTCTCGACGCCCATGATGCGCTCCGCTGGAAGAGCTTCGGCGCGCGTCAGGATGAGCTGGTCTTCCTTCGTATAGATGTCATTCGTGATTACGTAGATGTCGTACTGATGGCGAAGCCGCTTGCAGAGGGCTTCGACAAGAGCGGTCTTGCCCGATCCAACCGGGCCACCGATTCCGACGCGGAGAGGATGATTTTGCGGGAGTGCAGCAGAGACGTGAGTCATGATCGAAACAACCTCGTATATTGAGTTTCGTGAGACATCGAGGCGAGGTCCACCATGAAAGCAGCGGACCCCAGCTCGTCGATCGTCGACGTTGCGGCATCCGCGCTCACAGCGAGCACGGTGTCCTCGAGAGCGGCAATCGCAGCTTGCCCATCCGTTTGACCGAGAGGGATGAGCCGCACGCTGGCGGTCACCAGATTGGCGATGTAGTTTTGCAGGAATGCCGGCAGCCCTACGGCTAGCGGGATGTCCTGTTTTGCGCAACGGATGCCCAAGACGACGGCGACGGACAGCGCTGTGCGAAGGTCTGCCAGCGTTTCCGCAATTTCGTTCAATAGGGGATCAGGCCATACATGGCTGAGAGTTGCGTGATAGGCGGAAGCCTGCTGTGCGGATTCGAGCGCGAATTCAGACGTCCCGCGAAAAGCGGCGGCGAGTTCTGAGATTTCGAGCAGCCTGGGCCGATCGTCGAGCGTGGCAGAGGACCAGGCCTCGCGGAAAAAGATCGCTTCATTTCTCCCAGAGCCGTAGCGAAGATCGGCTGCTAGCCAATCGACAAGGCTCACCCGGTCACGCACACCCCCCGCCTCGACAGCCCATTCCAGCGCGTGCGAATAACTATAGGAACCGGTTGGGAAAGTCGGAGAGAGCCATGCCTGCAATCGCAGGAACGGAAGCGGCTGAAGGGCATGAAGTTCGTTACGCATGGTGGTGTGCACCACCGTCATGATGGTGGTCCTGATGGTCGTGGTCGTCGTTATGGTGATGGTCGTGCCTGTGCGTGGCACCGTAGGCGCCGCCTTCGGGCTGGAAAGCAGCCTGGACTTTGTCCAGTGCGGCTCCAAAACCGCGCAGCATTTCTTCAATCACGTGATCGGGCCGAATACGCAGGGCGTCTTCGCGGATTTCCGTCGGGAGATGGCGATTTCCAAGGTGCCAGGAGAGCCGCATCAGCTGGTGACGATCTGCATGCCGGACTTCCACCAGGGGTTCAGCAGCGGCAGTGATCCTGAACCATCTTCCATCGTCGAGCTGGAGTCCGTCGCCGTCGGCCATCGCGACCGTCTTCGGTAGATCAAGCAGGACGTCCTCGCCATGGTCTGCAGTAAGCCGGATACGCCGGCGATGACGCGCGTCGAAATCGAGGGTCACAGCGCCGGTGGCCTGGTTCTCGGGCCAGTGTCCGGCGCAGCGATGAAGGGAAGCTCTTTGCATAGGGTTCCGTCCTCAATACAGGAAATAGCGCTGGGCCAAGGCCAATACCTTTGCCGGTTCGCACGTGAGCAAGCGGCCATCGGCACGCACTTCGTAGGTTTCCGGATCGACCTGCATGTCCGGTGTGGCGTCATTGAGCATCATCGAACGTTTGCCGATCGTGCGCGTATTGCGGACAGGAAGAAGCCTCTTCGCGAGTCCGAGAGACTCGCCTTTCTGCGAGAAGGCCTGGCTCACAAACGTGACCGAGCTTTCCGTCATGGCGCGGCCGAACGCACCGAACATCGGGCGGTAATATTCCGGCTGGGGATTCGGAATGGACGCGTTAGGATCGCCCATGATGGCCGCCGCAATCATTCCGCTCTTGAGCACCAACGCTGGCTTGACGCCAAAAAAGGCTGGACTCCAAATGCTGAGGTCCGCGAGTTTTCCAACTTCAATTGAACCTACGTAGTTCGATATGCCTTGCGCGATGGCGGGGTTGATGGTGTATTTCGCAACATAGCGGCGTGCACGGAAGTTGTCGTTGTCCCTTTTTTCCTCAGGCCGCCTGCCAAACTGCCTCTTCATCTTGTCGGCGGTCTGCCACGTTCGAATGATCACTTCTCCCACGCGGCCCATGGCTTGACTGTCCGACGACATGATGGAAAGTGCGCCAAGATCGTGAAGGATATCTTCTGCCGCGATCGTTTCCTTGCGGATCCGGCTCTCCGCGAAGGCCAGATCCTCTGGGATGCGGCGATCGAGATGGTGCGTCACCATGACCATGTCGAGCGCTTCTTCGAGTGTGTTTACGGTGTAGGGCCGCGTTGGGCCAGTCGATGAGGGAATCACGTTCGGGGAACCACAGACCTTAATAATGTCCGGAGCATGCCCCCCGCCTGCCCCTTCGGTATGGAACGTGTGAATCGTGCGGCCCTTGAACGCGGCAATCGTGTTCTCGACAAAGCCGCTTTCGTTCAAGGTATCGGTGTGGATCAGGACCTGGATGTCCATGTCGTCGGCGACGGAAAGGCAGCAGTCGATCGCAGCCGGCGTCGTACCCCAGTCCTCGTGAAGCTTCAAGCCACACGCGCCCGCTTCGATTTGTTCGACTAGGCCTGCAGCTGTGCTTGCGTTGCCTTTTCCGAAGAATCCAAAGTTCAAGGGAAAAGAGTCGGCGGCCCGCAGCATCCTTTGTATGTGCCAAGGCCCGGGCGTGCACGTGGTGGCGGTTGTACCCGCAGCGGGCCCTGTTCCGCCGCCCATCATTGTCGTTATGCCCGAGAACAGTGCTTCTTCCGTTTGCTGCGGGCAGATGAAGTGGACATGGGTGTCGATGCCACCGGCAGTAACAATGTTTCCTTCGCCGGCGATGATTTCGGTTCCCGGGCCAATAATAATGTCCACGTTCGGTTGCACATCCGGATTCCCGGCTTTTCCAATCGCGGCAATGCGCCCGTCTTTGATCGCGATATCTGCCTTCACGATTCCCCAGTAGTCGAGAATGAGGGCGTTCGTGATAACCGTATCGACTGCACCTTCACGGCGTGTGCGCTGCGATTGCCCCATCCCGTCGCGGATGACCTTTCCGCCACCGAATTTCACTTCCTCCCCATACGTCGTGAAGTCTTTCTCCACCTCGATAACGAGTTCGGTATCCGCAAGGCGCACTTTGTCGCCAACCGTCGGCCCGAACATCTGCGCATAGGCGCTTCGACTCATCTCTTGAGGCATTGTCCTCTACCTTAAACTCAACAAAGACTTATTTCGATTCCGCCGCGGGCAAACTTCCCATGACCTTCTGATTGAATCCGTAGATCAATCGCGCGCCTCGATACGGAACTAGCGAGACATCCCGCGACTGTCCCGGTTCAAATCGCACAGCTGTTCCCGCGGGAATGTCCAACCGGTAGCCAAGCGCCGCCTTGCGGTCGAAACTAAGGGCTGCGTTCGTTTCAGCAAAATGGTAGTGACTGCCCACCTGGATCGGGCGGTCGCCCGTGTTCGCGACTTTCAACAAAACAGCCGTGGCTTCCTTGTTCAGGACAATCTTTCCCACCGCCGCAAGAATCTCTCCTGGCACCATCTTTCACTCCCTATCGAATGGGATCGTGGATGCTGACGAGCTTGGTGTTATCGGGGAATGTAGCCTCCACCTGCATTTCGTGAATCATTTCCGGGACGCCTTCCATGACCTGATCGCGGGTCAGCAATTTCCCACTTTCTGACATGAGTTCTGCAACCGGCTTGCCGTCACGCGCCCCTTCGAGCACAAAATCTGTGATCAGCGCGATGCTTTCCGGATAATTGAGCTTGGTCCCTCTTGCAAGCCGCGTCCGTGCCACCTGTGCTGCGACTGCGATCAGCAGCTTGTCTTTCTCCCGTGGAGTGAGGTTCATAAAGCTTCCAACTTGAAATCCGGACTCAACACGCCCACATCCTGGGTACTCGAAAAGGTCCAGGAGCAAATCCATTGTTGAGCTGCTGGAGCAGGCGAAGAAGTGCAACCCTCAGATCGTAGGAGGTCCGTGAAGCAAAGCGGACGATCATGAGTCCGCTAAGCAGCGTCGCCGCACAATGGCATTCAAACGAGGAAGCCAAGTCGCGTACGAGTGCGAGATGTGCTGCGGCTTTGTTTCCAAAATAAACCAGCGTCGCCAGAGCGGTGCAGTCGGATAGAAGCGCTTTTCGACCAAGGTGTGGAAGGACGTCCTCGGTGATGCGGAAGTTATCTGCCCAGACAAGTCTGCCGTCTTTGATGACGCGCCAGTGGTCCGTGATGGTTCCGGCGGAGAATCTCTCGCCGTGGGCGGCGCGTCCCAGCACCAGCGACTCCAGGGCCAGCAGTTCTGTTCCGGAAGTGATCTCGATATGCGTCGCGCGGGAGAGCCGGGCGCCATCGAAAACGATGGCTTCCTGCGGCAGCCATGCAAGCTTGGCGGTATCCTGAACTTGCAGCGTCGTGAAGATCCGCGCGGAGTCCTTGAGAGCTCGATACAGCTTCTCCGCGGCCTGCGTCGTAATTGCGAGCGACGCGTCTTCTCTCGCAATCACATTTGTTTGAAGTCGGTCTCCCCCGGCTACACCTCCAGCAGTGTTGACAAGAACAGCCTCCTCAACTCTTCCACTGGAGGCTCTCGGGAACAGGACACGAATCGGAGATTTTTGGTAAATGTCCACGACACGAGTCCCTTTCTCAGAACCTCCGACCACTAGGCGGCACGAGCCTTCCGCCCTCTGCAGGTCTTTGTCCGACGAATTTTGTGCGCCAGGAGCAAGCAAAACTGAACTTTCCGTATATTCCATAAAGGAATCGGGCGACGAGGTGTTGAACAACAATCGTATGTGCATCTGTGCCGGTGCCGGTGGTCTCTGCGGCGCGGGTAAACGCCATCCGGGCAGCGGGGCCGCTTCGGGATTAAGGTCGGTCCACCGAACGTCGTAGAATCCCGAAGCGGCCCTTCATCACATCCGTGCATCGGAACAAATCAAAAGCCGGCCAGGCCCTCAGGGCTGTTGTAGGGTATGGCGACGCTGGTAACTTCCTCGAGAGAGCCGTCTGGCTTGGTGGCGTAGCCGACCAGCTTCGAGGCGTTGCCGTAGATCTGGTAGAGAAAAGCGCCATCGGGCGACACCCAGTTGTCGCTCGGACCGCTGCTGACGTCTCCACAAAGCCCCCGGAAAGTCCCATCACCTTCGACTTGAGGGCACGCAGGATCCCTTGCGATTTCAAGCCCTCTGCCGTTGATGTGGTACGTCGTGATGTTGCTGTACCCGAAAACCGTAGCGAACAAGAGTCGGTCATCGGGTGACACCGACAGCCAGCAAAGTTCAGCGATCTTGCCTCGCTTGGTGTTGAGCGGCACAATCTTGTCGACACCGATTCTGCCATCTTCGTCGATTCGCCCCAGGGCGACTCCATCGCCGACGGCATATCCGATGACGAACGTATCCGGCCGGTTGTGAAGGAATGCGATATAGAACGGAGAACCGCCGCCTCCATCCTGGAAGGAGGCTTCGCCAAGCGTGCCGTCGGCATTCACGCGATGGATCACTATGCCGTCGGGATCCGGAGCATTCGAAGCGACTGACCGTGGTTTGCCATCCGGCCCATCCACCCAAAGGATGGGCGAACCATCCGGATACGTGCCTGAGATCGCGATAGGCACGTCGAACGTCGTGCCGACCAAGAGAAATTTCCCATCCGGGGAGAGGACCGCCTGCGTTGGCACGCGGTGCGGCTTGTCTGGCGTGTTACACGTGTACCTCTCCATGCGCGGTGTCAACTTCCCGTCGCTCGAGACCGACATGATGCGGATGTGGTCGGGTCCGAACGAGTGCACCACGTACAGCATGTCCTTCGAAGGCAGGTATGCTAACGATTTCGCCGTACCGCTTTTTCCTTCGACTGCGTTTCCAGTCGGCTTGACATCCAGCAGCTTCAGACGGCCATCAGCGCCGGCGGCGAAGCTGGAAACGGAATTGTCGCCGCCGTTGGTAGCGAACAGGAACTTGCGATCCGGTGAGAGGATGACGCTGCCTGCTCCTTCAAACGAATTTGGCGCACTCTCCTGGCCGCTGATCGGTTTGAAGGTTCCCGAACCTGCGCCGCCGGTGGCTATGCGTTCCACCTCTGTGAGCGTGCCGTTGGCAGAGCGGTGGTAGTGGATGATCGTGTTCTTGACCTCGTTCGTTTGCATATATAGATGACCATTACGTCCATTCATGTTCGTCTCCATTGTCATGCTTCTTCTCCTTCTGCTCTTTTGGAAATTGGACTCCACCGGAAGCGTTCGCAGGTAATCCAAACTATTTGGTTTTGTCCCCATCACGGAGGATCGGGTAGAACTGGATCCAAGTCATATCGGTTTTCGCGACGAAGGATTGGTGGCAGCCAGCGCATTCGGCTGGAGAGGCTTCTTTGGACCACTCGGCGTAGGGAAGCGGGTGATGTCCGAAGTTGAAAAATCCCCATCCATTCGTCGCCGCAAACCGTTTGCTATCTTTCACGGTCACATCCATGCCGTTATATTCACCGTTGAAATATCCTCTTCCGGATGGTTCCGTGCGCGAGCCGTCGGGGAAGGTGGGGTTAAGAACACGCGTCAATTCCTTGACGAAGACGGTGCCTTCGGGAAAGGAACCGGTCTTGAGATACGCGTCCAGGTTTTTCTCTTCGACGTAAACGTGATGATATTCCGGAAAGCCCGCCTTGCCGTTGTTGAGGCCATTGGGAGTTAAAGGAGCGCCCACAAAGACCCAATGGCGATAACCTTCTGGCCGCTTCAACTTTCCGTCCGCGTCGAACACAGCCGTCGATTGCGGAGTGGCAGCCGCGACGCGGCTTGGATCACGCATCAATAAACTCGCGGCAACAATACCCAGCGCGAAGATGACTACCACTAAAAGTTTTCGCATGCGTGGTCTCCTCCTAAACCTTTCCGAAAATGACGCTCGTTACGGGACAATTCCTACTTCGCGGCAAGAACCGGATACCCTTGGACGTATATCCAGTCCGTACCCCGTGCGGGGATATGGCACCCCAGGCAGTCTTTTTTGTAGTCCGTTGCAACCTGCTTGTCGGGGGCATCGGACTTGAACAGAGCCCATCCCCATCCATCACCCCACAGCGGATTGTCGGAATAGCGCCCTTTCTCGTCCTTGATCATCACGAACCAGACTTTCGTTCCGGAAGCCCAGTGCACGTCGCCCGTAGTCATTTGTGCGTGGTCGGTTCCGAACACTTCCTTCACAAGGACTGTTCCATCTGCAAACTTTCCGGTCTTGCGATAATTCTCGGCTGTGCCCGGAGATGCGTAGGTGGCGTGCACCTGGTCGCCTTTCGGATCGAGCACCACGTACGTACCGAGTGACTGGTAGTGATCACGAACGTCGGCCGGTCTGCGAATGTTTCCCGCTTTATCGACGAGATCGAATCCGCGGTAGTTGTTCTGCGGTTGAGGTTTCACTTCCTCGTAGCCGGCCAGAACCAAAGAGGTGAGAACAAGGATGCAGAGTCGCAAAATCATATCTGTCCTTCCACGGTGCGAGCCGCTCGGTGAAGTACGATGCGCCGCATCACGACGTGCCGCTACTTCCCTGGTTCATACTGCAAGCGCCGGGCCAACGTCAGAGAGGGCTTTTAGTGCGAGATCGCTGTGAATCAGCAGTTTTCGAGAGTTACGTGTCAAATCGACTGTCGAGCCGAAGTCTCCGTGTCGGCGTGTGACGTTATTGCGACACTGCGGTCTCGAACATCGAAGGCGAGAGGAGTTTGCCGAAGCAGCATCGCTCAAGAAACGTGGAGGGAGACGAACAGGATTCAATGCGGAAAGGTTCTCGGTGCGTTAGCTAGCTGTGTCGTTTGCGATAAGAACTTCGGCTCGAAGAGGTGCTGTGCCGCGCTGCCACTTGTGTCCCGGTTCACAACCGAAATCCACGGAGTACCTGAACCCGACGCAACCGCAGGAACCTCACTGCACGAAGGCTTGCCGGGAAGGCTCAATGTCGAAGTTCACGTTCAGCGCATTCGTCTTGATTTGCCATGCTGGTCGCGAGATTCCCAACTTCTTCATCTTGGAAATTAAGGTGGTTCGCTTCAATCCTAGCCGAGCGGCCGCACCGCGGCACCCTCCTACAACCCATCCCGAGGAGTGCAAGGCTCGCAGGATCATGGCTCGTTCTGCCTCCTGGAACGTGCCCGTCTGTGCGAAATGCAGCGCGACTGGATCGGTGTTGACCACATTCGAATGGAGGGAGTTCCCGTCCAACGCAGGGAAAGGATTAGCAAGCGTTTCGTCGTCTGATCCGATTACCGCTCTTTCGATCAAGTTCTGAAGCTCTCTCACGTTCCCCGGCCAAGAATACGCCGTGAACAGATCCAGGATTTCTTTCGGAACGGCGCCAATCGTCTTGCCCATGCGCCGGGAAAAGATTTCGACAAAGTGCGAGACCAGGAGCGCGATATCCTCCCGCCGTTGGCGTAGAGGTGGCAGCATAACGGGAAATACATTTAGCCGATAGTAGAGGTCGCTGCGGAACTGATTCCTTGCAACCATTTCGCTCAAATTACGGTGGGTGGCGGTCACCAGACGCACGTCGATGCGATGTGTCTTCCCGCTGCCCAGACGTTCGAACTCTTTTTCCTGCAGGACCCGCAGCAGCTTTGGCTGCAGAGCTAGTGGAATATCGCCTATCTCATCGAGGAAAAGAGTCCCTGTATCAGCCATTTCGAATCGGCCAATTTTTTGCGCGAACGCTCCGGTGAAAGCGCCCTTCTCGTATCCAAACAGTTCGCTCTCCAGTAGGTCAAACGGAATAGCCGCGCAGTTCAACTTGATAAAGGGGCGCGCCCAGCGCGGGCTGCTCTTATGAATGGCCTGCGCGATCAACTCCTTGCCTGTACCCGTCTCTCCGAGAACGAGCACGGTAGCATCCGTAGGTGCCACTCGTTCCACGGCTCCCAACACGCATTTTAAAGCGTTGCTGTTGCCGATGATCTGTTCAAAGCCGTGCTCACAACGGCCCTGTTCAAGCGACGGAATATTGTTGATTTTCTCCATATGGCCCCCGTTTCGCCAAACCCAAAACGCCCCATCCTTTGTTTACCCTCACCCGACTAGCGGGTGAACCACAATGCATATCGAATCGCGTGAAACATGGTCCACTGATGATGTGCTCGCAAGATCCGACACCAGTCCAGGATCCAGAGCCGTGTCGCGCTCTTGGCTCCTGCACTCTTGTTGCGGGGAACTAGTCTGCCTTCATTCTGTCCGTCGACACTTATTTGGATTCCGATCGAATTTCCCATGACTGCTTCCAATCACTCGCTGCGAATAACGCGAGCCGCCCAGTGTTTCCCTTGTCAGGCGCATTTTGGAAGGACTGGCTTCTCAGAAACAACCCCAAAAGGAAGGGATTTACGGTATGTCAATTGTATGATTTTACGCTCCGCGTTTTAGTGGAGAAACTAGAAGGACCCGGTCGTTTTCTTTAGTCTGCGAAGTGTTTTCTGCCGAACAACTGCGCATCGATGGACCACGCACCCGGCCCGGTCATTGCCAGGGTCGCGCCAAGGGTCGCCAACAGGATGGAAATCCATGGATCACCGGTATGGGAGAAAGCGATGTACAACTCGATGATGGCGACGAGCATTCCAGTCACCGGGGTCCACAAACCCACAAGGACAAATATTCCTGTCCCGGCGCCGATCAAGCGCAGAACCGGCAGGCTGGCATGAGGTGCTTCCCCAAAATAGCGGATTCCGTCGAAAAATAAAGCGCTGGCCGATAGAAGGCGTTGCAGCAGAAGTCCTAGGCCCGGCCAGCCGTTGGCAAACGTCGAGAATAGCCTTTGCAAATCCGCCCCTTTGCAAGCTTTGAAGTTACGCTTCAGCGTAATTGGGCTGAAGGGGGTTGAAAACCGCTATAAAGCGGATTGCGCTATCCGCTTTTTGGTGGAGCATACGGAGCTGGAAGCTCAATAATCCCCCGGATTAGCGCAATCGTAACCGCATGCGTCCGGTCGTTAGCGGCAAGCTTCGATAGAATGTTGCCGACGTGCGTCCTCACGGTGGCTTCCCCGATGGAAAGCTGATCCGCGATCTGTTTATTGCCATTCCCAATGGCAACTAGCCGCAGCACTTCGATTTCTCGCGCAGTCAGTTCGTCATCTGCAGCGTGATTCGCAAGTTCGGCGGCAATCTCTTGGGGTATCCGCTTCTGTCCGCCATGCACGGCCCGAATGACCTCCAGAAGTTCTTTATGGACGTGCCGCTTCAGAATGTAAGCTCGCGCACCCCCTTTGAGTGCTGCCAGGACCTTCGCGTCGCCGGCGTAGGTGGTCAACATGATGACCCGCGCCTCCGGAAACTCACTCCGAATTTGCTTGATTGCCTCGATTCCATTTAAGCCTGGCAATTCCACATCCATTAGAGTTACGTCCGGCCGGTGCAGCCGAAACTTTTCGATCGCTTCCGCTCCGTCTTCTGCCTCCGCCACTATGCTCATGTCCGGTTCTGCCTTGACCAGCGCAGCAATCCCTTCGCGCAGCAAAGGGTGGTCGTCCACGCTAAGTATCCGAATGAATCTACAATCACTTCCCATGATCTGTCGCCCTGCGAAAAAACCTGAACCTAGGTTTATCATGCGAATTCTCGTACGCAACGGTAGCGGGAATTCTCAACTGGATTTCCGTGCCTGCCCCGGCTTCGCTCCATATATCCAAATGTGCTCCGATTCGCTGTGCTCGCTCCTTCGCACCGAGGAGTCCCCAATGCCCTGGGCGCCTTCCTTTCTTGAGGACCTCTGGATCCATGCCCTTTCCATCATCACGGACCCGCACGCGAAGCTGTTCGTCATCATAACGAACCTCAGTTTCCACTCGACGCGCGCATGCGTGCCGAAAGGCATTTCTCAGCAATTCGAGTCCTATTCGGTAGACCTCCTCCTGCAGAATCGGAGACAAAGTTTGTCGCTCGCCCTCGACGGTGAACGCGAAAGTCGCACCAGTACCGTCGGGATTTCGGGTCGTCTCTAGTTCCTTGCCAGTTGCCATCAGCAGCTCTCCCAGATCGCTGCTAGCGGCCGCTGGGGGACGCAAGTCGGTTATGGCGTCCTGGCTTTCGGCGATGGCCTGTTCCGTCCGGGCAATGGCTTGATCGAGAGCTTCCATGGCCTCCTCCGGGCGGCGCGGGAACAAATTTCTAGCTGCCTGAGATCGAAACAGCAATCCGTGCAGACTTTGTAGCAGTGTGTCATGGAGTTCACGAGCAATGCGGGTGCGCTCGCTGACGCGCGCCTCTAAACCGAGGTTGAGTCGATGTGCCATTTGCCCCAGGCGCAGCCGATGGACACCGAAAACGATCAGCACGACGCCCACGAGGCAGCTCGCTTGAAACCAGTACGTCTGCCAATACGCGGCTTCGACTTCAAACGGCCTCGTGCTCGCCTCCGCACTCCAGACGCCGTCCGGATTGCGGGCCATCACGTGAAACCGAAATTGCCCAGGCGGAACATTCGTATAGTCGATTTCGCGCAGGGTCGTCGGCTCACTCAACATTTGATCCACACGATCAAGCCGATAACGATATCTCACGCTGTCAGGATTCGATACGTTTACGCTGGAGTACCGGAAAGTGAATCGGTGGTGTCCGGCCGGAATGCGATTCTCATTTGGTGGAAGGACTCTGCCGTCGACCAGAATCGCGTCCAAATGGATCGTGGCTGGGAACGCTGGCGTCGCGAACGCTGCCGGCTGCAGAAGCGAGATCCCCCGATTTAACGAGAACCAAATGCGATTGCGATAATCTTTAACAACGGAGGAACTACGTTTTACTCCCTCAGAACTCGGCAAACCGTCGGCGATCCCGAACTCGCGATAATCGCTTTCGTCGAAGAATTGTTTGAGTAATGCCGTACGCCTCACCCGCAACACATGATCGCGTGTCGCCATCCATAGCCAGCCATCGTTCTCCGCAACGCCCAGAATTTCTTCATAGAGCGCCTTGGGCGCTCCGAGTGGTACGTGCACAGTACCGGACTGGAAGAATGAAATGCCCTTCGTTGTGCCCATCCAGACGATCCCAGAACCATCCACGAACATGCTTTCGATAGTGCCCGGCGGCAATCCGTCGCGTGCAGCGTAGATCAGCCAATGGTTGTTCTTCAGGACGGCCAACCCCTTCGGCGTGCCTACAAAGATCTCTCCGGACGCGTTTCCCGTGATTACCGAAACCGTATTGGAGGGCAGTCCGTCCCGTGTGGTGAATGTGTGCCATTTTCCTCCGCGGAGACGACTCAGGCCCCCGCTAACTGTTCCAGCCCAAATAGTGCCGTCCGACGCGCGATAGATCGCGGAAACGGAGTCTTGGGCCAGGCCGTCTCGGCGCGTATACGTCGAAGCCCTCGGGGCACCTCCATTCGGCATCAGTCGAGTGACCCCACCGTACTTGCGACCGAGCCACACTTCGTCCCCGGAGCCCCCGATGATCGAGTAGACCGTGTCATCGTTCAGGCCCGCGACCTCAATCGTCTGAATGGAACCGTGTGACAGCCGAAACAATCCACCGTCCGACGGCGCGAACCACACGCGATCTTGATGATCGGCATAAATTGCCCCACAATTGGCGCATGGTAGGCCGAGCGAATTCAAATAGCTTGTGAATCCGCTGTCGCGATAGCGCGCAATTTTTTCCGCTCCACCAACCCACAGATCGCCGTCGCGATCCTCGAATAGCGCCGTCACCGAGCCCGTGGCGTCCACATGATCAAGTGAATGGATTTGACCATCTCGACCAATGTCTCCCTCACTTGCTCGGAGCGCTTGATCTTCCGTACCGATCCAGATGTTGCCCGTCTTCCCCTCGGTCAGTGCGAGTATCTCGTGATTACGCAGCTCCGAGTTTCGCTGCTCAGTCAGATGGCCTTTGTTCAGGGTCAACAGACCTTTGACCGTGCCAATGAGCAGCGTCGATTCTCCGATGGGTAGGAAGCAGTTGATCCGGGTGTTTGTCGTGGCGGCAATATTCTGCACTTCTGGACGATCATTAATCAGCCGAACGCGAAATACTCCCAGTCCTTCCGTACCGATCCAGAACGTGCCGTCCGCGGTCTGGGCTATGGCAGTAGGCAAGTTAGGCATAAGGCTTGGTTCGAGCAGGACGTGAGCCGAACCATGGTCGTATTCAACCAGGCCCTGTGCCGCAGACCCGAACAGGAGCTGTCCCTTGCGAGTCCTGGCGACTAGAGGAATTAGGCGGTATCGGTGCTTGTCGTTGTCGGGCAATGGACCAACGAGTTGATCCGCAGAGTATCGAAAGACATGGGTGTGGTCGTCGATGGCCCACAGCTGGTCGTCTAAATCCGTGAGCAGCCCCCAAACCGACAACCTCGTGTCTGGGTTGGAATCCCTCTGGTGTATGGTTACAAAGCTTCGACCGTCGAATCGGATTAGCCCCTTGCTGCTTCCGACCCAGATGTACCCGTCGGCAGTTTGCGTTATTGCGTAAACATATCCTCCAGGAAAACCAGCGTCGGTACTCCAGAGATCGTGCCGGCGGATGGGCGTGAGATTGCCGCGGACTACGCTGGAAAGCGCGCCGAGCAGCAACATGGCCGACAAAAATCTGCCAGGACGTCCTATCAATGACACGCGACCTTCCTAGGGTAAGAACTCAAATCGGTCCACAACAACTTCGACTGGGTGCTGCAGACCCGGCAAGTTACCGTTCGGATCCCGATAGACGTACAGGGTCATCCGCATGGATTCAAATGCGGGTGCCGGAACCTCCGATGTAAAGACGTGCTTGGATATAACACGCGCGCCGGCGCCCCCAGACGCCCGCACTGTGAACATGGTGACTCGCCCTGGTTCCCAGATGATGGTGTGCTTAAGCTTGCCGGCGGGTGCCATAAAACGTGAGATGTTCGCCGGCACTACGGGAGGCTGGATAACAAACTCCGCGTTCTGAGCTTTCGGGTTCGCCCGCCGACCAAAGTTGATATCGAACTCGTTATAATTCTCCCGAAAGCTAGAAACGGAATAGTCCCACGTAAATATCCCGAAGACCGCCGAAGGTTCGAGGTGAGAAATGTCTTCGACTGTAAAAGAATATGTGCCGTAGCCTAAGCTGCGGGTTAGGTTTACCTCCGAACAGGTCCATTGCTGATCGCGTTTGATTATTCTCAGATGAAGTGCCCCCGATGAGTCGGTGTATACATTCTCCGGGCTGTACTGGTTAACTGCGCCGCCGCGATCGCTGGGTACTTTGCGTACGCGCCATGTGAAGCCGCTGAAACCGACAAAAAACGATGACGATTTTTCTTGTCCATGCGTCACCGCGAACGCCGCAACGCCTTTTCCGCGCTGTGGCAATTGCGCCAACACCGGTGAGGGGTCATATAAGGCATCAACGAGCAAGACCGCGTAATCCGTACCGAGATGTAGTTCGCTTCTCCACACACCGCCCGGCAAAATGGTCGTGAAGGGAGATGTCGAGAGCGGCTGCACCCACCACAAGCCCCCGGACCGGGAGTAGAGGACCAACCGTTGGCCCTTTCGTGCACCCCGTACTGTGCCTTCCATGACATCTTGTAGAATCTCATCTCCTTGGCTCCATTGCGGCACTTGAGTGAACGAAATTTTAGCTTCGACGTTTTGGTCTAGCACCGGACGGCAACCAATCAGCGAGAAGAACGTCGCGGCCACAAGTAGCATGGCGGTTGCGATTAGCTGCGTACTCACATAACCTGCCCGCCGGCTTCCGTTCTCTATTTTGATTCGCCCTAGTGTGAAGGTCCTCATAGTCGTCAGCACCGGGCCGTCAGGATCAGCGCTCGCTGCCAATCTCGGAACGTTCTTTATTGGAGGTCTGTCATTTCGATGTGTTTTCTGCCGTACAGCCATGCATCGACCGACCAAGCGCCCGGCCCGATCATTGCTAACGTGGCGCTGAGCGTCGCCAGAATGATTGGAATCCGCAGGTCGCCCGCGCGAGAAAAAAGGATCCAAATCTCATCTAAACAAGTCAGTGTTCCGAATAACGGCGTCCATAAACCAATTAAAATAAAAATTGATAAAACCGCCCCGATCAACTGCGGCAGAGCCGCTGGGGCCGAATCTTCTGCAATACGGGCAGTCACACAATATATAAGGACCGCCGCAACTAGCACGCGTTGAGCTAGCAGCCCTCGACCCGGCCAACCGCTAGCGAAATTTGAGAATAGTCGTTGCAGAGGTCTCTCTTCCGTCACGACGATAAGGGTACTTGCAACGGACTTGAAAGAATCGAAAGTAGGGTTCGGGAACGCGACTTTTGGGGGGGCTTACAACTCTATTATGGAGTTCCTACAGCTGCATGATCCCGCGCTTCAGCGCAATCGTAACCGCATGGGCGCGGTCGTTGGCGCCTAGTTTAGACAGTATGTTAGTGATATGGCCTTTGACGGTCGCCTCACCAATCGAAAGCTGATCAGCAATCAGTTTGTTCGAATTTCCGACAGCGATTAACCGCAACACATCAATCTCACGCGCGGTCAGTTGATCATCTGCGGCGTGCTCTGCGAGCTCGGCCGCGATATCAGGCGGTATTCTTTTCTGTCCGGCATGTACCGCGCGAATGGTCTCCAGGAGTTGTCGGCGAACGTGCTCTTTCAATACGTAACCCCGGGCGCCGGCTTTAAGAGCCCGCAAGACTTGAACGTCGCCTGTATAGGTTGTGAGGACTATTATGCGGGCATCTGGAAATTCACCCAGGATACAGTCTATAGCTTCGATCCCGTTGAAACCAGGCATCTGGAGATCCATCAGCGTCACGTCGGGGCGGTCGAATCGAAATCTTTCCACCGCCTCCTGCCCATTGGACGCTTCCCCTATCAGTTTCATATCCGGTTCGGCGTTCACCAGTGTCGCAATCCCTATGCGCATCAGCGCATGGTCGTCGACGGCAAGAATTCTGATAAGTTTTGGAACCGTGCCCATGAGTTCACACTTTGCGGAAGAGCTTCAGTCGTCGCCGGCCTTTTGAGTTGTGATAGGCAATCGCGGCGGGAACCAGTAGTTCCACCTCGGTGCCCGCTCCTATTTCACTCCAGAAATCCAGCCGTGCTCCGATTTGTTGCGCCCGTTCCCGGGCGCCGCGTAAGCCCCAATGTCCCTCTTTGCCTCCTGCCTGCAGAACCTGAGGTTCGATTCCCTTTCCATCATCGCGTATGCGCACACGAAGCTCGCCATCATCGTATCGAATTTCAGTCTCGATCCGACTTGCCCGCGCATGCTGAAGGGCGTTTCGCAAAATCTCGCGCGTAATCAGGCAGACTTCGTCGCGCGGGAGCGGACTCAGGACTTTTCGCTCACCTTCCACTGTCAACTGGAAGACTGGTGCATCAGCGTTCGCATTCAGCGAGCGCGCCAGTTCTTGACTTGTGGCCGTGAGCCATTGCGCCAGGTCCACCTCGCTCCCCATCGCCGAGCGCAAATGCTGAATAGCACTTCGACTCTGGGTAACGGTATATTCGGTCGCGCCGAGCGCGTTGTCCAGAACCTCCGCTGCTTGGTCCGGCCGGCGCGGCAGCATGTTGCGAGCAGCCTGAAATTGAACCATCAATCCGTTCAGATTTTGCAGCAAGGTGTCATGGAGTTCTCGCGCGATGCGTGTCCGCTCGTTTACACGCGCCTCCAGACCTGCGGTGAACTGCTGCTGGAGCTGATGCAGCCGGAATTGATAGAGCGCCCAGAGCAATCCCAGAAATGCGGCCACACACAAAACGCCGAACCAAGTGGTCTGGTAGTACGCCGGCGCGATGGAGAAATCCAGGAATGCGCCGGCCTCGTTCCACACGCCGCTGTTGTTGGCGGCGGTCACGCGAAAAACGTAATCTCCCGGCGGCAGGTTTGAGTATTTCGCCTCGCGGTCGTTGGCGACCTCCCGCCAGTTGCGATCCTGCCCTTCGAGCTGGTAACGGAATGGAACTTTTTCCGGAGCGACAAAAGTGAGCGCAGCGTAATCAATCTTAAGATCGCGTATTCGGGGTGGTAGGCGTATTCCGTTCGACGCGTCGTAGGTTTTGCCATTCGCGGTGATTCGTTCAATGTCTACTGGTGGCGGAATCTTGTTACTCGGGAGATGCTGCGGATCAATTACGCTTGCGCCCCCCAAGAATCCTTGGAACCACATTTTCCCGTCTGAGGACCAGATTACTTGGGAGCCTGCGTGCAATCCGATGGGTGCATTCGAAACTCCGTCGGAGCTGTCGAAAAATGTCGGCTGAATCTGTCGTCGAGAGTCGGCGGCCCACGCATCCAATTCGCTGCGCGGGATGCGGACCAGACCGCAGGTCATGTTGAGCCAGAACGAGTGGTTCTCGTCTTGCGTGATCCAATGAATCGCGTCGCAGGGCAGGCCATTCTCGCTGGTCAGTGTTAGAACCCGGCCATTCTTGATTCGGCTTAAGCCACCTTCCGTTGCCACCCAAACGGTATCATCGGTCTCGATGTGCAGCGCGCTGACCCTGCCACTGCCCAGCCCTTCCGCACGTCCGTAGGTCTCTTTGATTTTATCGTCTCTGAAATTCGCGACTCCACCGTCATCAAATCCAAGCCACAGCCCGCCAGTCGAGCGATCGGCCGCCAAAGACTGGGCACCGTCTCTGTGCCCGATGCTGGCCCAAGAAATTTGCTGAACAGTTCCGTTCTTTGATAACCGTAGCAGACCATGGTCTTCGTTCGCGATCCAGAGATCCCCTTGCCTGTCCTGGGCAACGGAAGATACAACTCCCCCCGGAATACCTCTTATCGACACCAACCGGCCATTCTCCATGTAGCCGAACGCGTATGGCGTCGATACCAAGATTCGGCCAGCATTGTCCGCAAAAACAGACACGGATACATGGTCGCCCAACCCACGACTGGCCACGTAGCGCACAGGTAACCATACAACCCTTGATTGTGATTCGTGATCGTCGGCTGTCCCGTAGATCGTCACTTCTCCATGATTCCACATCCTTAAACCATCATTGGTGCCCATCCATATACTTCCATCTTTGCCTGCCACCACAGAGCCCCGTCCGGGGATGGTTCCAAAGCCCTCGTGTTGGGCGTACGTCGCGACCGCGTAGTTGCGAAAACGATCGAGCCCGCCCAAGGTGGCGACCCAGATATCACCTTCGCGATCCTCGAAGAGCGAGGTAACGAGATCGCTGGAGAGTCCATCAGCCTGCGAAAATACGTCGGCGCGTCCGTGATGGAGATGCACAACACCGGCTCCCGCAGTTCCAATCCAGACGCCTCCATCACGGTCCCGGAGAATTCTTGTCCCACTAACGTTGCGTGCCGGAGCGGGGTACGGATGCTGCGTTTCCAGTTTCCCGCTCCCGAATTGAGCGAGCGCTCCCGGCAAAGGAATCAAAAGGGTTCCATCGCCGGCGTCAACCAAGTCTGGTGCCACGGCCGTCCCAAATGGGATGTGATAGAACTTGGGGGGCCCGGGCCTCCATCGCCAAACTCCGTCAGGCGCCACCACCCAGAGCACGTCGTGGCTATCTTCATACAGGAAACTTACTCCCTTAGGGAGGGCGCCGCCCGATCCATGGCAGTCACGATTTGTTCCATCGATCGCGCAGAGCTTTCCAGGCGACGTCAAAGAGGAGCTTCCGACCCAAACCGTTCCGTTGCGATCCTCAAGAATCGAAGCGATAAGCAATCCAGCAAGGTTTGGGTACCGAGTGAGTTTGCCATCTCTCCAGCTCGCCAAGCCTCCCATTGTGCCGATCCAGAAAGTGCCGTCGCGTGCGACATGGAGGCACACGATAAAATTGCCGGGAAGTTGTTCGCCATTCAACGGAGGTTGCCAACGCTCGACGCGGACACCGTCGAACCGAAACAACCCGAAGCCGGTGCCCAGCCAGATGTAGCCGTCTGGCGTTTGCGCAATGGACCTGATGTAGCCTTGCGTGAAACCTTCGCGAACCTGCCACGCCGTGTGAGCGTATTGACTGACGTCGAGTGAAGGGTCTAATGCAAGTGCGGAAGGACACAAGAGCAGCAGGCTTAACGCGCCGACGGCGAAGGCCGCGATTTTGACCCATGCTTTGCCGTACGCTGGCATCAGTAGCAACACCTTCCAGCCCGATTACCGTTTCAGGTACAGGTGTGTATTACTCCCAGAGAATATATAACGGTATATTGCCATCCCGCCATGTATGTTGGGTCTTCAAGGTTTAGTTGGCAGGAAGTCGCGGAAAGAGGTAGCAAAGGGAGGGGGCGGATCCTCCCTTTGTCGCTCTCCAATTCCGAACCAGAAGCTGAACTTCAGCGCAAACTGAATCTGTCGTGGAGTCCCGGCACCCAAAGTGCTTCCGAGAGTGTTGAAGATTTCTCCGAAGCCAGGGGTCCCGAACGTGGTGTCCGGCTGAGCGAACGCCGGATGGTTAAAGATATTGAAGAATTCGGCGCGGAACTCGAGGTTACGCGATTCGCCAAGTTTTGTCTCCTTCAGCACGGAGAGGACGGAGAGGTCCACGTTGCGGAAATTCGGTGCGTAGATGGTAGTGCGGCCGCAATTGCCAAACGTCCCCGCGGCCGGCATGGAGAACGCCGCAGGGTTCAGCCAATCAGTAATGGTCTGTGGATGCGCATAAGGATCAACGCCAGCAATCCGGACGCTGGTTGATGAAATCGCCGTTCCCGAGGGTGTTCGTCCCGATGTAGACGGTATCGGCGACGCCTGTGCGCAAAATCCCCAGCGCGGAGACCTGCCAGCCCGACGCCAGTTTTCTCCCGCGGCCCGAGCTGAGGAAGCGATGTCCTTCACCGAGGGGCACGTCATACAGCAGGTTGAAGGTAAAGTTCTACCGCACATCGCCAGAACTGTTGCCTCGCTCGGCTTTTATGTTGTTGAGGTTCTGGGGATCCTGGACGTCGTCAATCGCGTGGCCAAAGGTGTAGTTTGCCTGGAAGCTCAAACCGGCCTTGCCAGCACGGCGCATAAAGGAGAGCTGCAGAGCGTTGTATGAGGTGAAGCCCGAGTTCGTCCGGAGCGTAATGTTGCCGAAGTTCGGGTTCGGACGAGCGCCGAGCGTGGGATCGAAGTAGTTGATGCCCTCTTCGCGCAACAGATTCACGCCATGGTTGCCGACGTAGGCGACCTGGAAGGACATGTTCTGCGATAACTCTTTCGGGTGCGCTTAGCGGCCGTTGATCCAATCGAATCACAACTCATACTAAGGTCGTTACGCAGAGGGACTCGGATAACCGACAACTTGTGCGGCGAAGGGCTGCCTTCGCATCGACACATCGACACCTCCGGTCGAAGTACGGTCATTCGTGACACCGCGATCGGCGTCTCAGAGCAGGCGATCGTTGTGATTCTTGGAGACACGCGATTTTTGATTCCGTTCACGGAGCAAACAGCCAGTACCTTACCAGTGCCCACACGAGTGGGACGCCTGACAAGACGGCGCATGCCAAGGTCAAGAGGAGGTGAGAGATGGAGATATTGATTTCACGGGTCTTATCGCTACGTTCCGAAAAGAGAGGCATCAGATCATGGCCTCATGTACACAATCAACATTGGTAGTCACCTGCCAGCCTGGCTCTCTGAACTACCGAACTTCGAGCGGCCGTCTCGAACTGGTTCCACCGTTTTGCCCATTTTTTGCGTGCCGGGGCGAATTGATCGCCTGGCGCATGAGAGCGGTCACTTGCATGCGAGCGCGAAACAACTGGGCTTTCAGAGTGCCTTCTGGCACACCGACCGCAGCGGCCGCTTCAGAGGTTGTTAGACCTTCAAACACTCGCAGGCGGAAAGCCACGCGCAGCCGGGCAGGCAGCTCTTCCACTATTCGTTCGAGGGTCTCCCGTGTTTGTGTTCGGCGGAGAGACTCCTCCGCATTGGGCGAACCATCTTCGAGCCGTTCTGCCCAAATGGGGTTTCCCTCTTCGCGATTCTCGTCATGCTGGTCAAGCGAGACCAAATTGTGGTTTAGCCGGCGCCGAAGTTGCATTCTGGCGGAGTTCAGTACAATGCTGCCAAGCCACGTGGAGAACTGTGCTTCGCCCCTGAACTGGTGCATGTTCTTGAAAGCCGATAAAAGAGCATCTTGGAGGGCATCCTCTGCGTCCTCAGCGTTGCCGAGCTTGCGAAAGGCGATCCGGTATAGCACAGGCGAGTACCTCGACAATAATGCGTCGAACCGATCATGATCCCTCTGCGGGATCGCCTTTACGGGCTCGGGGCCGCCGGCGGCGTAAATCGTTTGAACCGTTTCCATTGGTTGTTTCCTCTTGCCGTTTGCTACGTGATCGAATCGCAAACGAAATACCAATTCCTCGATGGGTCTGGTTTAGAAGCAACCGTCTGGCCAAAGAAGAAGGTCGTAGGTTCATGTCCTCTATCGGAGGGACGCTCAGCTGCGCTTGGCCGAGTGTCACGAAATTCGACAACGAGTCCGCGCTTCGACACACGAGTCCGCGCCGCGACACATTCTCCGGTCGGTGCGACTTATTGTGTTCGTCGAGATGTGTATCGGAAAGCAGGCTGCCCCGACACCTTTGGCATTGTTTTTGCTTCTATCCGATGCCGAGGGCTCGGACGAAATGGCTTCGCGCCGGTGCCAAAGTCGGGCTTCCAACGGAAGCAGTCGGCAAAGAGGGATCGATCATGAAATCATTAACTTTCGTCCAGTGGTATCGCATCTTGCGGGCACACCACCAATGGACTGTGTTCCAGTCGATGCAATATGCGCTTTGGCTCATGCGCTAGACAGGTCTCCACATGAAGCCTGGTCTACAGCACCAGCACGCTGAACACACGATGCATATGGAACATGCGGTACGTCCGAAGACTCCGGCCGCACAGATGGGTCATGACCGGCATGCCGGACACTCGGTGGCCATGTTCCGGGACAAATTCTGGCTGACTCTGATCCTCACACTCCTCGTCGTCGCGTGGTCGAGGGAGGTCCAACAGTGGCTTGGCTACACCGCTCCCACTTTCCCTGCCTCGCAATATATCCCTGTCTTTCTTGGCACGGTTGTTTTCCTGTATGGCGGAAGCGTGTTTATTGGCGGCGCTTGGGGAGAACTCGCTGACCGCCGACCGGGAATGATGACGCTGATCAGTCTCGGCATCGTGGTTGCCTTTGTCGCTTCGCTTGCCGCGACATTCGGGTTTTTCAAGATCGATGTCTGGTGGGAGGTCGCGACGCTCATCACCGTCATGCTCCTTGGCCACTGGCTGGAGATGAAGGCGATTGCACAAGCTAGAGGCGCTCTCGACGCGCTGGCCGCGTTGCTGCCCGACAGTGCAGAGCGCATAACGGAGTCAGGCGTCGAAAGAGTTCCTCTAGCGGAATTGCGAGTAGGCGATGTCGTCTTGGTGCGGCCTGGAGCTCGAGTACCTGCGGACGGCAAGGTGATTGAGGGCACCGCCGATGTGGATGAGTCGCTGATCACGGGCGAATCGCGACCAATTTCGAAAGGGCCGGGTACCACGGTTGTCGCGGGCACGGTCGCTGCTGGAGGAAGTCTGCGGGTCCAAGTGAGCGCCGTTGGAGAACAGACAGCCCTCTCAGGAATCATACGACTAGTCGCTGCTGCTCAGGCTTCCGGCTCGCGGGCGCAGGCTCTTGCCGACCGTGCCGCATCACTCTTGTTCTATGTTGCGGTGGCTTCAGGTGCGCTGACGTTCGGATATTGGTGGTTGGCTGGTGATGGCGCACATGCACTCACCAGAACCGCCACCGTGCTTATCATTGCGTGTCCACATGCGCTCGGCTTGGCGATTCCCCTGGTGATTGCAATTTCAACTTCACTGGGAGCGCAAAATGGTTTACTCGTGAAAGACCGGCTGGCGCTCGAACGGGTGCGCGATCTGGACGTCGTGATCTTTGACAAGACAGGAACACTCACGCGAGGTGCGCCGACGCTTTCAGGGGTCGCCGCTGTCTCTGGTGCAACCGAGGAAGAAGTGCTCAAACTGGCAGCGTCGGTAGAAGCCGACTCCGAGCACCCGCTCGCCAAAGCCATCGTCAGTGGGGCGAATCGCCGCGGCGCGAATCCCCTGCAGGGCAGGAATTTTGAGGCGATGCCAGGGAGCGGCGCACGCGCGACTGTAAACGGGCAGAGTGTTTCCGTGGGAGGGCCGCATCTCCTTTACGAATTGAAGGTCGTCGTTCCGCCCGAACTGGAGAACGTAGCAACGGCCTGGGCATCCGAGGGGCAAACTGTGCTTTATGTCGTTGTGGACGGTCGAGTGATTGGCGCTGTGACGGTGGAGGACGAAATTCGTACGGAATCCGCCGAAGCGGTGGAAGAGCTGCATGATTTGGGCGTGCGCGTGGCAATGATCACGGGTGATTCACAGGTAGTCGCGGATTCTGTTGCGAAGCGGATCGGGATTGACGAAGTCGAAGCTCAAGTGCTGCCCGCCGACAAGGCGTCGGCGGTTGCACGGTTCCAGGCCGGGGGCAAGAAAGTGGCGATGGTGGGCGATGGTGTGAACGATGCACCTGCGTTAGCAACCGCGGACGTTGGTATTGCGATCGGAGCCGGTACGGACGTCGCCGTCGAATCCGCAGGAATCGTGCTCGTGCGTAGCGACCCACGTGACGTTGTGGGAGCGATCGAATTGTCACGCGCTGCGTACAGGAAAATGGTTCAAAATCTGGTTTGTGCGACAGCCTATAATCTGGTTGCCATCCCCCTTGCAGCAGGACTCTTCGTCCGGTGGCGAATCGATCTTCCCATGAGCGTCGGCGCAATTGCCATGAGCACGTCAACAATCATCGTCGCGTTGAACGCCCAACTCCTATGTCGTTTGAGAATCATGCTCCATAAAACAATCCCGAACTAAGGCGTGGACATTGGGGATGGCAATCGCCGCAGGCTCTGTCCTGCGATCCTTCGATTCCCTCTTTCGAGTCAGCTTGCGTTGTCTTGCGTTGAAAGATCGGAAATGATAGGTAGTGATGGGCTGTGATGGGCAGCTAAGTTGTTGAATTCTCAGCTGTCCTGTTTGATTGCGCTGGCGCAGTTTACGAATCGGCCGCCTGGATTCGCCCGAGGATTTTCATCGAACTTTCATCGTCAGACCCTCACACAAGCCAAAACAGCCAAACACAGCCAACATGGGCGATCGTCTATCTTATTGATTCCGCTAGGTGTAGGTAGGTTCCGTTTGCCAGCGTTGGGTCAGGTTCCGGTTACGAATCGGCTGCTCTACCACTGAGCTACCTCGGCCCTTGATAATAAAAGACTTATTCCCTTGTTTGGCAGCCGTCAAAAAATTTGCGTCAAACTTGCGTTGTTCACGTTCGGTTTCGGCAATCGTTGCCCAAGCATTTTCCAGGAAAAGCTCGACCCTCTTGAGCGACCTCTGTCCGGGTTCCGACCGGGGCTCGTCGCAATTTCACTCCCGAAACGCCCTTTCCCCTGGAGTTCAATAACAGAATCAGACCGCACGCCAGACCAAAAGAGATTCGAAAATCGATGTTAGCCTTCTTTCAACCCTTTCGCAAGCTCTCGAGTTTAAAGGTTTTGCCGTGCGGCATAGAGCTTGGCTGTCAGGAGCTTCCACAAACAGCACACGCAAAAAAGACCTGCTGTCGACCGTAGATTTACGCATGCAATATAATAACTATGTAGGAATAGTTGGCAGGACAAACCCTCTTGATCCTCATTGGCATGACGCACCCTGTCGTCCTGGAAACTCCTTAATGTGAGAGCCAGCCGATCGAAAATCGGCTGCTCTGCGATTGATACTAAAGGGCTTATTCGGAGCGTTAATCCCGAATAAGGTGACCCATCACATCGCTGCACGGCTATACTCGCGGCCTTGATGCAGTGATGTAAGTAAGGTATGATTCTGCATCATGCGCACTACGATTACGTTAAATAATCGCCTTCTGGAGCGGTTGAAGAAGCGCGCGGCGGAATCCGGCACGAGCGTCAGCGGGTTGATCGAACGCGCGGTGCGGTTGCTGCTGCAGGCGTCTGCGTCGCAGCGGCGAGATCGTTTCGATTTGGTGACGTTCGGCGAGGGAGGTCAGTTCACGTCCTTGAATATCGATAAGACCGCTGCGCTGCTTGAAGCCGACGACGTCGAGCGTTTTGGGAGGCAGCGCTAGCCGATGCAACTGCCGGACGTCAACGTCCTAATCTACGCGCATCGGCTGGACGCGCCCGAGCACGATCGATATGCCGCGTGGCTTACAGCCCTGGTCGAGGCGCCGGAACCGTTCGCGGTCGCGGAGATCGTGCTCGCCGGCTTCCTGCGAATCGTGACAAATCCCAAGATCTTTCGGCCGGCGACACCGATGCAAACAGCTTTAGCATTTTGCCGCAGGCTCGTCGAGTGGCCACGAGCCGTCTTCGTCGCGCCGAGTCGCACACACTGGGACCTATTTGTGAAGATGTGCAACGCCATTGAGGGCCGTTTGGTCACCGATGCTTATGTAGCGGCCTTGGCCATCGAGCACGGCTGTGAATTGATCACCACGGACAGCGATTTCGCTCGGTTCCAGGGGCTGCGTTGGCGTCATCCATTAAGTCCGTAAACGCGGAAAAGGCCTGTTTCCGGACTAGCCTGGTGGAGTGAACCATTGGTTGGAGTGTCTTCGTTCTAGTAGCGCCCTGTTCCGTCGGCCCGTCGCAAGCATCGGCGGAGGACTTTCGGTCGGTCGGCGCTTCGCATCGTGCTTCACCGCAGCACCTATCTGTGGCAGTACGAATCTCGCATGAGCGCGGTGACTTTTGCAGCTGTCTTGCAGTCGATTTTGGAGGAAGACTGTCTATCTCAGGCAAGCAAGCCTGTGTACTTGGTTAGAATCCTACACTGTCACAGCCAATTCCCTCCCCCCGCTTCAAAAGATCACGCGCACACGCGTATATAAAGGATGCTTCTCTATTTCCACGAAATGCGCGTTTTTTGCCCACGTGAACCGCACTGTGGAGTGGAGTGACGTAGTTGTGGCATGCAAGTCCCTGGATGTAACGGCTCGCGATTTTCCCGCTCTTAACCAGTGGTTTTTCTCAAATTAAGTCCTGCGGGGGACGGCAGTCTTCTTGGAATCCAGACGTGGCGTAATTTGACGCTGGCGCGGGATCGCGCCAGGTTACTGTTATCCTGCTCGTTCCGCCGCTTCTCCCGCGTCCCCGAAAACCTCTTCGCGAATGATACGTTCCGTGGCTTCGTTGAGATAGGAGTGCAGGGCCGCCTGCAACTCGAGGAATTCCGGCCAAAGCGTGTTGTCCACAAAGGACCGCGGCGCGCGCACTATCACGGTGGTGTAACGCTGACCCTTGTAGCGATACGGTTCGAGCCCGTATCTTCGGCAAAGCGCAGAAAAGAGGCGTCTCTGCCATTGATCCGCCATGGAAAACTTCGTCTCGGGCGTTTTGACCGTGGCGTTGAGTGCCTGACGGGTCCGCTCAATCGCGATCGCCGCAGCCTGGCGTTCGCCTGCGGTCGCGGCTCCCTCGAATAATGCGGTGATCTTGCGCAGCCTTTCGCGGAGCTGTTGTTCGGTTGTCAACGATTTAACGATGTAGGATGGCGAACGGCGCGGAGAGCCCGGCTAGTTTGTCCTTAGAGCGAATCACCGGAGCCCTCCGCGTACACCCAAACCCGGGAGTCTCGAACACTCCCGGAAAAGGATACTCATGCAGATCCTACACCCATTCGCAGGCTCCGTCACACAGTACGCCAAAGAGATCTCCGATCCCGACCGTTACCGCCCGGACCACTGCCCGCAATGCGGGGCCAAACAGCCTCTGACCGGTCATGGCTTCTACTGCCGCACGCTCGTGGACCTTGCCTTTGACGGCGTGATCCGCGTGCGCCGCTACCTGTGCCGCATCTGTAAACGCACAGTCTCCCTGTTGCCGGAGTTCGCCCTGCCTTGGCTGCGCTTCGGCATCTCCGTGATCGCGCTGTTCCTTGTCGCACGACTGCTCAAAGTTCTCACGCACGCAACTGCCGCGCCGGCAGCCGGACAAAGCGCCATGCCGTATCAGCGCGGGCAGTTCTGGATTCGCCGTTTTCAAAAACAGGCGCCCGCCCTGAGCCTAGCTCTGACGCCGCTGGCGGCGCCGGTGCGCCCCGTGGACCCGGCGGCAGACTTCGTCTCCAGAGCCCTGCGGAAGCTCGAATCCATCGGGTGGATCGCTGCGCATCGTTTCCTGTTTTCGCAGCTTCGTGTTCATCTGCTGGGCTGGCCTGCGTGTCTCGTTCCGGCAGGGCGGCGAACCACGCTGGCCGCCGCGTGCTCCGCTTCCTGACGCTCCCTACACAGCATTTGCATGGCGGAAGATCGCCGCTCCTGATTATCGTCCGGGGCATGGAGGTTTTCCGCATGGATGCCAAATCCGAAAAACTGGCCCTTTTTCGCTACGGGCTAATCGCGCCGCTGGTGATCGAACGTCTTCCCCGCGGCGAACTCACGCGCCGCGCCCAGGAGATCGCCGCCCGCAACTACGACATCCCCCGTTCGAAACGGACGGCGGTTTCCATCGATACGCTGCTGGATTGGGCGCTGCGCTACCGCAACGGCGGTTTCGAAGCGCTGGCTCCCAAACCTCGCCAGGACCGTGGTCAGTCTCGCGCCATCAACCCGCAACTGGCCAGTCTCATCGAACGCCTCAAGCGCGAGAACCCGCACCGCACCGGCACGACTTTGCTGCGCGAACTGGCCTTGTCTTCCGGTCAGGACACACCCGCGCTCTCCGCTTCCACGCTCTACCGTTTCCTCAAACAACACGGCCTCTCGGAAAAGCAACTGCTCGCCCCACCAGCGCACAAGAAGTTTGAAGCTGAACTCAGCAATCAAATCTGGCAGGCCGACATGCTTTTTGGACCCTGGGTTCGGCGGCTGAATGGTGGCCGCATGCAGGTCTTTCTTCACGCCACTCTCGATGACGCCAGCCGGCTCATTCCCCATGCGCAGTTTTATGCCAGCCAGGGACTCGATGCCTCACTCGACTGTCTGCGCCAGGCCATCGCTGCCCGCGGCGTCCCCCTTTAATCGCAAGCTTACGATTAAAGGGGAATGCGACTGAATTCAAGGTTCCTTGTAGATCACGGCGTGGGCGTGCTTCGCTAGGATCGCCGCATCCTCGGCCTTTGTCAGCGTAACGGCCTTCTCTCCTTCACGAACGGATTCCGCCCGCATGAATTCGTCAAACCCCGGCGCGGAGAAAATAAACACTACGTGGATGGCTTCCTTTCCGGTATTGGCGGCAGAAATCCAGGTGCCGGCCGGAATGAACACGCTGGCACCGCCATGCACGTCCCTGGTCTTGTCGCCCAGACTTACCTTCGCTGATCCATTCTGTAGGAAAAGGATTTCGTCCGACCCAGGGTGCCGATGAGCGTCGATTTTTCCTCCGACCGGAATGTCTTCGGTTCCGAAAACCAGATGGGACGAACCGCCATTATGTGGATCAACTTTGAGGATGAAGAGAGAGAGTTTGCTATCGAGACCCTCGATGGGCCTCCACACTCGGCGTTCGCCTTCATCTTTTTCGAGGATGAGCGGCGTTGCGTTAGCCGACTGAGTTTGGGTGGAGGATGGCGCGACGGCTGAGCCACAAACCAAGAGCGCGCAAATGCCAGCGAAGAAACCAATGGATCTCATGAAGACCTCCTTGTAATCCGAAAGACGCGATTCGGTTCCGAGTGGCGAAACTTACTCCGCGTCACAATGGACGGTCAAGGGACCTTCTGCCAGTTAGGAATTCAAAATGAGGCATTACCGACGGTCAATAGCTCTGCAACGGCGGCCTAACTCCATCTGATTGCATCGGCTAATCGGAAAAGTGGAAATCCCCTTGGACGGTAACCGCGTTAGGAGTTGGCTCTCAGCACACGCTGCACGTACTCCCTCACCGTGCGCGTGCTGAGGCGCAACACTTCCGCTGCCACGCGTAGCGTCAGCAAACGGTCTCCAATCGGATGCGCGTCAACACGCGTCGATTCTATAGCCTGTCAGCGGCCGTACAGGCCGATAAGTTGGGACTGGGCGCGGATGTGGTCTTGCATGGCGCGTTCGACGTCGGCTTTGATGGCGCCGGGCTTGAGGTGAAGTTTCGTATCGAGGGCGTAGAGCTTGAAGAAATAGCGATGAGGCTTGCCGGGCGGAGGACAGGGACCACCGTAGCCAAATTTGTTGAAATCGTTACGGCCCTGGTGGGCGCCGTTGGAGAGCTGCTCCCGGTTGGGGACGTTTTCCGCGAGTCCGCGAGCGCTGATAGGCAGGTTGTAGAGAACGCAATGGACCCAAGTGCCGGCGGGGGCGTCAGGATCGTCCATGATGAGCGCGAAGGATTGCGTGGTGGCGGGCGGATCGTTCCAGGTGAGTTGGGGAGAAACGTCAAGGCCGTCGCAGGTGAATGTCTTGGGGATCGACTCGCCGGGAGAGAACGCGTTGGTGGAAAGTTGGAAGGATACGGCCGCTCCTGAAGCGTGATGGAAGAGGATAGTGGTAATGACGCCTAACAAGAGGACAACGGCGAGGCGAAGAAGGTTCTGCGGCGCGAACGGGTTTTGCATAAAGCAAGATCGTAATTAGGAGGATGTGTGAAGGCAAGTGTCACCTGGGAGGAGCGGCGACGAGCGGCTGGACTCCCAAATTGTGTCGCCAAAAACGGCCGAGCTGAAGCCCGGCGCCTACACGAACGAAGACAGGCCCCCAGGACTCCACTTGGACGGTTGCGGCGTTAAATCAGGACTTAGGAGGGCTGCCCAATAATTTAGCGAATGCTTCGGCAAGTGAGGGGTCAAGTTGCCTCAAGGCTTCGTGTTCACGGCATGCCTCTTCCCTCATTCCGAGCTTCAGGTAGAGTTCCGCCAAAGAGTATTGGAATTTGGGGTCGTTTAAACTTACACCGCTACTATGGCTCAAAATTTCTCGTGCCTCTTCGAGCCGCCCCAATTTCAAATAAGCACCTCCAAGGTAGGCCAGCGCATGAAGTTGACCCGGCTCTAACTCAATAGATTTCTCGTATGCGGCAACAGCCTCCAGGAGCGTTCCGGACTCTTGCAACGCCCTACCCAGTAGAAGATACGCGTTCGGGTCATTGGGGTCCAATCGCAGGGCGTCGCGGGCGGCAAGCACCGCTTTTTCGTTTTGTCCGAGTTCCCCATACACTTGGCCCAGTGTAACGTAGACCTCCGCAAACTCAGGTCCCAGGGATAGTGCCCGCCTGAAGGGCTCCACGGCCAAGGCAAACTCTCCAAGCTGACAGTAAGACATCCCAAGACGGTGATGCCCTGCCGGGTCATTTGGTTTGAGCCTTATGCATTCTTGAAATTGTTCAGCCGCCTCGTTGAAACGTTGCAACTTGAAATAGGAGTTTCCGAGATCATGATGTGCGGAAGCGTTCTGCGGCTCAAGTTGAATACCACGCTGAAGGGGAGCCAAGGCCTCAGAGTCACGATTCAGATTAGCGAGGGCCCATCCGAGACCATGCCAAGCACTTCCGTTACTAGCGTTGGACTCAGTTAATTTCTTGAATACCGCAAGCGACTGTTCCATTGTTCAGCATGTCCACTCGCCAATCCGAGCATGTGAAGCCAGTACGGTTGGGCCGTCAGCCTTGGCTGCATCCTGATTGCGCGATTCAGAGACTCAAGAGCTTCCCGATACCGCTCCAGATCATAATAGGTGATACCCATGTAGGCATGAGCTTCGCCGTAATTTGGCGCGATTTCGAGTGCTCTCGCGTAAGAACGAAAAGCCTCTTCATGTCTACTAAGTTTTGCCAAACAATATCCCGCCTGCACAAATGCGAGTGCTCGCTGAGGCTGTGCCACGATTACTTTGTGGAGAACTTCAAGAGCCTCTGCATACTGCTCGTGTTTGCGTTTGCGGCCCACAATGAAGAGCCACCAGCGGACCTTCACAGTCGCTAGCAAGTTTTCCACGCGGCTAGCTAGTGCTCCCAAAGGGTTGAACCAAACCTCATTAAACTAGCACGGCCCGGGAACGACGGAAGAATCATTGGCGAAAAGCTGGAGGCACTTGCCTGATTTGTCGCGTTACCGGACGTTGCCAGTCTGGCAATTCCTCAATGACTGTCTGTGGATCCTCTGCTAGATCGAACTCCTCTTCCGTGATCGGACGCACTTCCCCTGTTTCTACCTCCATATAGGACGAGACCGAATCGTCGGCCATTTCGAGGGCTTCAATGATCAGCCCGAGCTTCACTTCAGCAGCCATGGCAAGCAGATTCTACTGCCGATCTGGCCGAGAGTTACATAATGACGCCGACTTCTTGCGACCCGAGTAGACTGTTTCGGTCTTCATTTCTCCGGTACCAAGCGAAAGCAGGGGCGCAACCGCAGAGCATAAAATGCTGATTGGGAAATAGGATCGGGGAGCTTGGCAGTTTTCAGGCCAAGGTCCGTCGTTCCTGGAATTCCTCGCGTTAACCTTTCATGCGTGGACGAGCTCGCGCCGTTTAAGCGTGGGAAGTGCCTTGATGGATTTTCCTACCTTCTCCTGGGAGAGCCGCAGCTCGTAGAGGCTCTGTAGATTCAGCCAAAACTGAGCGCTCGTGCCAAAGAAATGAGCAAGGCGCAGGGCAGTGTCGCCCGTGATGGCGCGCGTCCCGTTCAAGATTTGCGTGATGCGATTGGTCGGCACGTTGATCTTTCGCGCCAGTTCAGCCGCGCTCATATCGAGTGCTTCCAGTTCTTCAGTCAGGTGTTCCCCCGGATGGATAGCGGTTAGTGCCATAGCGATGCTCCTAGTGATAGTCAACAATCTCCACGTTTGACGGTCCCGGTGAACGGTCGGCCCACTCGAAGCAAATCCGCCATTGATCGTTAATGCGGATGCTGTACTGACCCTTGCGGTCACCTATCAGCGCTTCAAAACGGTTACCAGGCAATGCGGCAAGGTCCCTCAGCGACGTAGCCGCTTCCATACGGTCAAGCTTCAGGCGCGCGGATCGTTCAAATCCAGAGAATGCCTTGACCCGTTTCCCGGCGGCCAATTCTCTGGTCCTCTTGTCCCGATAGCTGACGATCACTGCCCAAAAAATACAGCTGCTACCGTATGCACCACAAGCAATGCGTGCGCTATATGCGAAACCTGCAACGGCCTTATTCCTTAAGACTTTACGGTAAGTTGTTGATTCCACGGCTGAGGACGTAGTTCAGTTGGTTAAAACGCTGCCCCGTCATTGGTTAGAATCCTACATTGTCACGGCCAATTCCCTCTCCTATTCACAAGCCACCCATATATAAGGATGCTTTTCGCATTCCGCAGTGCGTTGCGAGACAATGGCGATTGCGAAGCTCGCACTACAACGGTTTAGCAAACGGCCATCTCCGATCATCAGTCTGGTTCGGTCGAAACGACGTTCTCTCCCTTACCGTAGCAATGACGACAGTGTTCGGAAGAATTCGGCCGGCGTCGCGATACGCAGTCCAGTTCGTTTTGCGACCGCGTGAGTAAAATGTTTGGTGTTGTGCGTTAGCAGCCAGTCTGGCTTGCTGGCCATCGCAGAAAGAAGCACGGGGACATCAGCCGCGTGCCGGATGAGCTGACGGCTCGAAATAACAAGCGACTCAGAGGGATACGGCACCATCTCAGGATTGGTCAGTTCGATGAGTCGACGATAGTGTTCAAGGAGCTCATCGGCGTCTACAGATGGCAGACGCTCCGCGTGGAGCAATAGATTCTCTTCCACCTCGTCGCGAACAATCTCCGCGAGGACCAGTCTGCAAAGCCGGGCGGCGCACAGAGACAACGCGGCCTTGTCGAGGCCCCACGGAGAAACAATGCCCCCGGTAAGGACGTTCGAATCGAGAAAAAGTCGAATCCGCCGTTGCGTCGTCACTTCCCGCGTTGGCCACGAGATTGGCGACGTGAGATGTTCTTGGAGGAATTAGACTTCTTGTAGCGACGCGCAAAGACGCGCTTTCGTGCTTCAGGCAACGTCGCCAGAATTGCTTGTGGCGTAAGGCCAGCGCCCGTAAGAGCCGAACTCACTTGCGCGCAGAGATGTTCAAATCGCTGCTGCTCTGGCAACAGAACGAGGCCATCCCCCAAGCGTAATACCGCGAAGGGTGCACCTGCACCTAAACCAAGGTCCTTGCGGAACTGCTTCGGGACGGTGAGTTGTCCCTTCTCACCGATCTTCGTGGTTGTTAGATATTCAAGAGTTGTCTGTCGGCTCACCATGCATCGCTCCTAGTAGGAATATCCTACCACGAACTATGTCCGCGAGCAACTTGAATTCGTGTGCTTCGCCACAATTCTAAGCGCACTGAAAATAGCGCGCTTCACTGCCGCGACGGCTGTCCCACCTAGATTATCCCTTCATCCTTGAGCGCCAAGAATCTCTGCCGGAAGAACGCCCGCGAGGTATACCTGTGTGCATCAAGGATGCAGGAACTCGGACGTTTTCGCGACGTCGTTGGTTCGGATTAGGCAGCCCTGTCGTACCGGTGGTGTAACCCTCCCAGTCGCACATGAGAAAGGACGCGACCTGAGGCTATAGTGCGAGGTCTGCCGTCTGGCGTTCCCTTCCCGAGTCCCAGATGCGTGCGGTCCTCGTGGTACGAGTCGACAACACAACACCCATAATATTGAATCGCGAGAAGTCCGTTACCCCTGGCATCCTTGGCATGCTCGCGCTGTGGCGGTCCACGAAGCTTTGACCAAGAATGGTCGCGGTGTGTTCCGGTGCGGCATCGATGAGAACCCAGGAGTTCGGCTCTTGGAGATTCCACAGTGGATGTTCGATTCGGTGGCCTGCTGCCGTATGCGCTTGTCGACGGTGCCCACGGTCAGTTGCGGTGCGTTGCTGGATTTGATGGCGCTGCTTCGATGTGCGTCGTTTCCGGTCAGTAATGTCGTGCTACAAAGTCAGCATCGTTCCTTGCTATCTCCAGGAGATGCTGATGGAAGGTTGGCTTTGCGTTGTTTTTGCGTTGTAGGACCGGGAATGATGGGTAGTGATGGGACGTGATGGGCAGCTAAGTCGTTGAATTCTCAGCTATGTCGTTTGTTTACACGGCGCTGCTGCGGCTTACGAATCGGCTGCTCTACCACTGAGCTACCTCGGCCCTTGATAATAAAAGACTTATTACCGCGGTCAAACCCTTGCGTCAAATTTGCGTCAAACTTGCGTTGCAACCTATCCAAGTTTCGGCGGTGCGTGGCCGTACTTTCAATCACGAATTCACCGCCTCTTCGGATGCGAGCTCTGCTCCATTGATCGGCGACTATCGCGTTTCCGCCTTCCATGACGCTCTTACTTTTCCTGAAGCGCACCAGGGAAACCGATCGCACGGCGAATAAAGGACGGCAAGTTGATTCTAGCCTCGTCTGCTTCCGTTCGCAAGCGCTTGAGCTTACTGGCTTTGGCGTCGACAATGCCGTTTAACTGCTAGGAGCACGAAAAACCGCCAGGGTAGAAACCGCGATTCCGATCACAGTACTCCGCTCGGAGTGTTGTCATGCATTAAGCTGTAAATGCCAGGCCTACAGCTTCAGTATTACGCGGAACTACGCCCTCCGTTTCCATGCAAAGTTTCGTCAGAATGGGATCCAGCCGATCGAAAATCGGCTGCTCTGTGATTGATACTAGAGGGCTTGTTACGCTCTCGTTGCCTTCCCGACTTCCATCAAACTGAAATCAAGGTTGTTCTCGACCTGCAATCAACTAATGCGAATCTGTCCAACCCCCGATGTTATTTCGCTTGCGGATGGACTCCGTCACGCGGCGATTCAGTTCCGTGATCGCGCGATGCGCTCCGACAAATCCAACAATCCGGAGCGCCTCGTTTCCGGTCGGGTTTTCAGGATCGCGGTGTAAATCGGAAATGTGTAGTATCGAAAACTTCATTGAACCCCGTGGCCGTTTCTTTGTTCAGCGTAGTGAATCCGCCTCCGGAGCGCGCTAGAGCTCTAGATCGGTCGCTCTGAGCGCCTCGGGTACGTCAACTTTTACTGTCGGCCCCGCACTATGGATACCCAATTGCCATCGAAGTTCGACCCCAAAAGTGCAGTTGTCGTATGCTCATCGTGCCCCAAAGAATTCGGTTGGATTGACGATCCCAGAGGACACACCCTACACCACATATTCATTTCGCAGAGCGTTCCGTGACAGGCTGAATCGCACCCAGACCTGAAGCCCTAGTTCAGGCCAAGCACCGCTTACCTTTCCTGGTATGCTTTCCACCGCTGGGCAACCATCGTTGAGGGCCACAGGTCAGGTTGCTATACTCTGGACGATGCCGCATGCTGAATGACTGTCCTAAAGAGGGAATCCTATGAACGTCTCGCTGACTCCAGAAATGGAACGGTTTCTAAACGAGCAAGTCCGAAGCGGCCGATACTCTTCCAAAGAGGAAGCCTTGGGCAAAGCCGTAGAGCTGCTCAAGGAGATGGAAGAGGCCGAGGGCCGGCTCGAAACACTGCTGCAAGAAGCCGAAGACAGCGGTCCGGCGACCGAGATGACGGCGCAGGATTGGGTGGACATCGAAAACGAAGGCTTAAAGAGGCTCCGGTCCGGCAAGTCCGCCTGATTCCATGGCTCGCGTGATCAAGCGCGTTGCCGCAAAACGAGATCTGACGGACCATTTCGTATTTCTGGGAGACAATGCCAGCGTGGACGTGGCGCGCCGATTTCTTCACGCCTGCAACGTCAGCTTTCAAGCCTTAGCGCACATGCCTGAACTGGGCACCCAAAGGAGCTTTAGGAATCCTCGCTTCTCTTCCGTCCGCGCCTGGCCGGTGAAGGGCTTCGAGCGCTCCCTCATCTTCTACCGCCCGCTCACCGATGGTGTTGAGATTCTCCGGGTCCTCCACTGCGCCAGAGACATCGAACGCCTTTTTCGTTAGAGTTTCCTTACGGTGCTTATCCGTGGCTTTCGGCATGATCGTGGCCGTGGTCTTTCTCTTCTCTGCTGTGGTTTCCCTGATTCGGCCGGGTCCGGTTTCCAGTCCGCGTGCCTTCGCGAAGCAATCTTCGCTACGCAGTAATCTTCTGATATGGAATGGAATGACCTGTGCCTGGCGAATTGTTATTTCGCCCATGATTCCTCAGGATTTCCCATCCTGCTACTATTCTTCGATGCGCAATCTGGCCGTTCTTGTTATCCACTTGATCGCCACGCTGGCCCGGTTGCTCGGACCTGGTGGCGTCCGTTCCGGCAGCCGGCGAAGGATGCCGCGCGCAAGATCGCGTTTGCCGAGGACGGAGCTGTGTTCGAAGGCTACACCGCGGCTGGTATTGCCGGAATTCGGAAGGGGACCAGCAATCCGACTTTGACGCTCCCTGCCAATGTCCGCGAGTACCCGGAAGCCATCGCCCAAGCCTTGAACCGGCTGCGGCTTGTCGGCATCAATGGCCCGTACTCAGAGGACTCAGAGGCCGCTGTGGCCCGCCCACGAAGGCGAAGAAGTCGTAATGTTTAGTGCCGCGGTATCCACTCGATTGGACCAATGGGATCAGTGGCATCCAGTCAAGCCGAGATTCTCTGAACTGAACGCTCGGGCTAGTGAAGGCTACTGCTTCTCGCTACTTCTTGGGCTTCGAATCGTTGCCCGAGACTAGCCGTTGTAGCCGATTGCGGGCCCAGAACCGCTGCTCACGAGGGAGACGTACCTCCCAAAGTGGGATCACCTGGGAGGCAGGTGCGCTATCCCTGGTCATTGTCATTGCAACGCGCCTAAGACCCATCAGACGAACTGGGGGGAGTTTTGAGGAGGTCGTGTTCTACCTCTGCGGGCCGCCGAATCTGCGAAAGCGCCAGCCTGAGATACGTATTTCCCTCCAAAACCTTTTCCATCATGGCGTTGAAAGCCTTCATGACCTCCGGCGTATACTGGCTTTTGTAACATTCCTCAGCCAGCGCAGCCGCAGCAAGTCCGTCTTTCGCTGGAATTATCGTTGTTATGTAGCCGTCATCGACGCTCGCCACCAATCCCGGAAAGGGAGGAACGGGCTTGCCGAATAAGCTCTCCGGAAACGAGACGTAGTAGAGTTTCTGGGGCATAAAACCTGTGGGCTGGTACACCCTGAACATCTGAAACATCTCTGTGACCATGTTGCTCACAGCCCGATGGTCGGGATGCCCCGTAATGCCGTCTGGCCCGAAAGTAATGATGACGGACGGCTGCACGTTTTGGATGACTTCACCTAGCCGATGAATGATCTGATCGTGGTGTTGCATGGAAGCAAGCGAGCCGTCCTGCTCGCCGAATAGGAAAGGTTCCTCAATGCCATAAGCCTTGCAGGCGGCGCGGGATTCGGCTTCGCGAACCGCGCCGAGCTGCGGCCCAGCCGGAATTTTTGCGTGGGGTGTCACACCATCCTGCCCTGAAGTCACGACCACGAGATAGACCTTCACACCTTGCGCCGCATAATGGGCAAGCAGGGGACCGATCGTAATATCATCGTCTGGGTGCGCAAAAACCGCGAGTATCTTCTTGGATGGCGTCGGCCCTCCACCCAACACAGGGACAGGCGCCCCGAGTATGGAAATAAGACCGGCCAGAAGAGCGATCAAGGCCGCCGGGTGAATCCAGGGGCGCCCCGGCGAGTGATTTAATGCCTGCCGCCTCGCACGATGTTTGAAGACTTGTTGGTGGTCCATCAGAAACTCACTTTCAGAGCGAGCTGCAAGATCCTGGGATTAATGGACGTACTCGTGATGACTCCAAACGATGAAGGTGCAGCCCGGTCGGTACCAGGATTTCCGAAGCTCGGGGTGTTTGTAAGATTGAAGGACTCCGCACGAAACTCCAAGTCACCCGCTTCACCGAGCTTAGAAATACGGAATCGCCGCATCAGCGCAAAGTCGAAATTGCGCTGATCGGGGCCCCGCAATATGCCCCGGCCACTGTTGCCAAACCCGGTTCCGTCGCCAATAGGCGGAGCGCTGGTGAAAGCACTCGTGTTGAAGTACTCGTTGAGGCGGCCTGTGACCGGTCCCGAAAGGACCGCATCCGCCGCCGACATGCCAGGAGCAAATTGGGCGCGCGAATTACCGGCATAGATCGTCGCCGCCGCGCTATCCGTGATGGTGAGCGGCAATCCAGACTGTAGGGTCAACAAGCCCGCCACTTCCCAGCCGTTCGCGACCACACGGGCGAAGGACGAAGCGAGCGTCGTCTTCGGAAGCTGCCAGATAGCACTGAAGACCAGGCGATTCTTCCTGTCGAAGTCAGCCGGGCCTTTGGCCTGCGAAAGGTCGTGTTGGTCTCCGCTCACTCCCCCCGAACTCAGAAAAACACCCGAACCCGTACCCAGATCGTCAAGCACCTTGCCAAAGGTGTAGGCGCTTGTGAATTGGAAGCCATGGCTAAATCGCTTCGTCAGGCTCACCTGCAAACTATGATAGGTTGAATCGAAGCCGCTGATGAATTCGCTCACACCCGTTGTGGGAGATAACCCCTGAAAAGGAACGCGCAGCGACGCGTTTTCCACGGTGTTGGTGGTAATCCCGTTTACCGGGCTGCTGACACTGGCGAGGAGAGGCTGGTTTACGCCCACGCTCCCGATGAGGTGTGTTCCCTTGGTGCCTGCGTAACCAACTTCCAGCAAATAGTTGGGGGCAGATTCGTACTGAACTCCTAAGCTGAACTGCTGCTCGTATGGATCGGTTTCATGGGGATCCTGGACGGTGAACGACTGCTGGCTGCTCACGGTGCGCGGGACTCCAAGTTTTGGCGCTGCCTGGCCGTACTTTCAAGGATGCGAGCTCTGCTCCATTGATCGGCGACTATCGCGTTTCCGCCTTCCATGACGCTCTTACTTTTCCTGAAGCGCACCAGGGAAATCGATCGCACGGCAAATAAAGGACGGCAATTTGATTCTAGCCTCGTCTGCTTCCGTTCGCAAGCGCTTGAGCTTACGGGCTTTGGCGTCGACAATGCCGTTTAACTGCTGGCAGCACGAAAAAACCGCCAGGGTAGAAACCGCGATTCCGATCACAGTATTCCGCTCGGAGTGTTGTTATGTATTAAGGTGTAGATGCCAGGCCTACAGCTTCAGTATTACACGGAACTACGCCCTCCGTTTCCATGCAAAGTCTTGTCAGAATGGGAGCCAGCCGATCGAAAATCGGCTGCTCTGTGGGGATTGATTCTAAAGGTCTTGTTGTCCGCTCTCGTTGCCTTCCCGACTTCCATCAAACTGAAATCAATGTTGCTCTCGACAAGCAATCAACTAACACGAATTTGTCGAATCCCCCATGTTATTTCGGTTGCGGATGCGGATGGACTCCGTCACGCACTTGCGTCTTATATGTTTGTCAAACTCTTTAGCTAATGCTCTGCACCATGCGTGCGGTGCGAGGGACATAACTCAACTCAGAGAAAATAGGGCTTCGCTGCGGAATTGATCCGGCCATGAGAGGCGTGGGCCTCTCAGCGCCCAAAACTGCCGAGCGCGGAGTGCGAAAAATCCGGAGACGAAATAGCAAGATCAAGCTTCGATTTTTCGGTTGGCAGAAGGATGTTGCCGCTAGTATTTAGGTCCGAACGAGTTTAATCTATTTGATAGAGGCGCATTACGATGACCATTCGGGTTGAACTCAATCCAGAGATGGAAGCCCGTCTCGTTGCCGAGGCGCGTTCTCAAGGTGTGCCTTTGGAGAAGTTGGCGGAGCGACTTCTCAAAGAGGCTTTGACAGCAATGTCTCTGCCTCACGGTGTACTGACCGTCGATGAATTTCACCAAATGCTGGAAGGCATGGCAGAGGGATCGGAAAAACTGCCGAATTTGCCGACTGAAAGCTTCTCGCGCGAAAGCTTCTATGAGGACCGGCTAGATGGCAGGGATGCCGTACCTCCTCGATAGCAACATCCTTCTCCGGTGGGTCAAGCCGGACCACAGTGATTATCCTCTCGTAGTCTCCGCCATCGAAACCATTCTTCGACGCAACGGCGAACTTTGTTATACCTCGCAGAATGTGGGTGAATTCTGGAACACGTGTACCCGCCCTCTCGACCGCAACGGCTACGCTCTTTCCCCTCAAGAAGCAGACCGGCGCGCGAAATTCTTTGAAGAAAAGCTCCGATTGCTTCCCGACAGCCTGTCGGTGCATGAACAGTAGCGGAAATTACTTGTCACGTATGGCGTGTCTGGCGTTCAGGTCCATGATGCACGGCTGGCCGCCGCGATGCGAGTACACGGCGTTAAGCGGATTCTGACTTTCAATGACCGGGACTTTGCTCGTTATGCAGACATGGAGGCCATTCATCCTCGGGCCGTTCCGACAAAGTAGACAAGTGGACTAATGATTCGGGTCTCATATTGGGTTCCCTACGTCGTTCGCAATGAGGTGGGCGTGGCTGGGAATCCGAGCTCGTCCACCATGTTTTCAACGACCTCGAGCTTGCGCCGTGGGAACAACCGTTTCATCCCTAAAGGAGAAGATTCGGTTTGTCTGGTTGCTGCGGGAAATCGCTGTGAGTGAAAGCTTAGTGCTCTTTTTAATAAATACGATAACGTATTATTTGCGGTATTTGTCCCCTCCCTGCTATGCTCGTTTTGGGAGGGCACTAATTTGTCACGAAAAAGCCCGTACAAGATCGTCCTTACTAAACA
>Ga0210398_10000445_pt1 | contig 47617 bp, 40 predicted proteins | sample IncBWC4OmetaG_FD_161047 | JGI IMG/M metagenome (GOLD analysis project Ga0210398, IMG submission 161047) | Forest soil microbial communities from Barre Woods Harvard Forest LTER site, Petersham, Massachusetts, United States - Inc-BW-C-4-O | ecosystem: Environmental > Terrestrial > Soil >...
AACCGCAAGCGCCGCCACAGCGCCCTCGGAATGCTCACACCCACCGAATATGAGACCCTCTACCACCAACAACAAGCAGCCGCCTGACTCGCACAACCCCGGTCTAATAAAGCGGGACCAGATCACGTCGAAATGAGTGTCGAGCAAATCAACACTCCCGTCTCCGACAGAAACTGCAGAAGCGGTCCGTATGGGCGACAAATTCTCGGGCCGTGAGCCGGCCGGGTGGCCCGCCTCAAAACGCCGCGGTGAGGTCCCGCCACTGCTCCGGCGTTGGCCGTAGCGTGAGCTGGCGTTCGACACCGGACGCGATCTCGGCGAACTGGCTGTGGTCGAGCGTCCAGATGAGGATCACACCAGCGTGCGGGCGCTGCGCTTCGGCCCACTCGCGTGCGAGCGGTGCGAAGTCGCGGCTGTTGCGTGTGACGAGTATGCGCTCCTCGGCTGCGGCGAGCTCCAGCACCTGCGGGTCGGAGAGCCCCTCGTAGACGGCATTTTCGGCGAGCGCCAACACGTCGTGGCCTCGCTGGCGCAGCCTGTCGGCGACGTTGCGCGGCGAGAGGTTGGCGTCAAGCAGGAGGCGCAAGCGCGATTACGCCGTCGCCGTGGAGAACGCGACGAACGGGTACAGCTCCTGCCACTCCTCGGCGCTGCGGCGGTTGTGCGCGATGGCCTGTGCGAGCTCCTCGGGGTAGCTGTCGCGGTAGGCCAGCGCGAGGCGCACGTGGTGCTCGGTGAGCTGCGTCTCCGCCACCAGCCGCTCGATCGAGCCGAAGTCGTCGTGCATCTGCACGATCTCCCACACATCGAGTCCCGAGCCGATTACCCACGGGCGACGTGCGGCATCATCGCCGCGAAAGCCAATCCCGGCGAATCGCCGCGTGCGCACGGCCTCCTCAGTGAGCAGCTCGACGATCGCGCTCTTTGAGCGGTGGGTGCGGCTGGCCTCCTCCTGCACCAGTCGATCGGTGCTCAGCCTGAAGCGGACGCTGAACGGCTCGCCCTTGCGTGCCTTCTGACCTCGTGACGATGACATACAAGGATTCTACACACAAAACTTACAAAGTATCGGCTACGGTATGGGTACGCCATTGGCGCACCAATCAGTGCTCCCTCGGCGTACCTCGTACCTGGTACCGGCGGGTGGCGCTTGCACTGCCACATCCCGCAAACCGACCGCGAGGCCCAATGCGAGCAGGTCGTTGTCAGCGGACAGCAGCTCGGCGCGTGCGCTCGGTTACCGCGGCGTACGAGGCGTCGTAGAACGTCAGTTCGAGCGCGAGCGTGGTTGCTCGCAGTTCGTCCTCGGCGGTAAGCGCGATCGGACTGCCGCAGATTCGGCGCACGAGCGCCAGGGCAGCGGCGATCTCGGATGCCTCCAATTCCGAATGGCGTGCCAGGATGTTGCCCACCTCATACGCGACCAGCGTTGTGGTGCGCATCGCCAGCCGGCGGATCGTGTGGCCCGCACCAACTCACCGTCGGGCTCGTGCTCGACGGGTAGAAACCACTTCAGCACGATGCTCGCGTCGACGATCCACGCCTCCCGCGGGCGGGTGCCAGGCATCAGTCGTTGCGGTGGCGCTCGCTGCGCACCAGCGCTGCGGCATCGGCCGGACCGCGCCAGCGACGGCTGAGATCGTCGAGCTCGGCGAGCACAGCCGCGCGCTCCTCGCTTGCGACGAATCCCAACTCGTGGCGGGCGCCGGCCTGCGGTACTGCACTGCGGCTCGTTCCGCGCCTCGTCGCCTCGGCGTCGACGGCGCCGAGCAGGTCGTCTGGGAGCGAAACCATCACCTTGGCCACGGGTCGAGTATGGCCGATGGGCAATGCTCGATGGACGCGTCGGTAGGCCGCCGGCGTACCATCTGGTACGCGCTTGGCGTACCGCTTCGACAATCTCCCCGCTAGAAACTTAATAATCTCCCCGCCAAAATCTCGCTAAACTCCCCGCTAAGTGTCGGAGGGGTATCAACCGAGGATCGTCGACGCCGAGCTGTCCGCCCGCTTGGAGGCGACCGGCGCGGTGTTGATCGAGGGACCCAAGGCGTGCGGTAAGACCGCCACCGCACGGCGGATCGCTGCAAGCGAGGCGCTGCTGGACGTGGACGCGGGCGCTCGTGAAGCGGCCGCCGTAGATCCCGCGCTGGTGCTGGCGGGCACCACTCCCCGACTGATCGACGAGTGGCAGTTGGCGCCAGCGATCTGGAACCACGTCCGTCGGGCCGTCGACGACCGGCGTGCGCCCGGCCAGTTCATCCTCGCCGGATCGGCGGTGCCGCCGGACGACATCACGCGGCACACGGGGGCTGGTCGCATCACCCGGTTGCGGATGCGGCCGATGAGCCTGCTGGAGGCGGGTGTAAGCAGCGGTACGATCTCACTGGCTGGGCTGCTAGCGGGCGAGCCGGCGCACAGTACCGACCCAGGTCTGCGGGTGGCCGACCTTGCGCGCGAGATCGCCGTCGGTGGCTGGCCGGGATTTCGTGGGCTGGGGGTGGAGCAGGCGCTACGGGCGGTGCGCGACTACCTCGAGGAGATCCGGCGCGTCGACATCGGCCGCGTGGAGGGGAGGCGCCGCGACCCCGAGCGGGTGGGGGCGTTGCTGCGCAGCCTTGCGCGCAATGTCGCCACCCACGCCGCCACGGCGACGCTCGCCGGCGACACGGCCGGCGCCAACGGGCCTTTGAAGGACGACACCGTCGGCGAATATCTGGCGGCGCTCAAGCGACTGATGATCGTCGAGGACCAGCCCGCCTGGGCACCCCACCTGCGCTCGAAATACGCGGTGCGCGCCGCCCCGAAGCGGCACTTCGTCGATCCCTCGCTGGCGGTGGCCGCGCTGCGGGCGACGCCGGCATGGCTGCTGCGCGAGATCAAGCTGCTGGGCTTTCTGTTTGAGTCGCTGGTGGTGCGCGATCTGCGTGTGTACGCGCAGGCGGCCGATGCCCACGTGCTGCAGTACCGCGACAGTCACAACGTGGAGGTGGATGCGATCGTCGAGACGGCCGACGGCCGCTGGGCGGCGTTCGAGGTCAAGCTCGGGTCGGGACAGGTCGACGAAGCTGCCGCCACACTGCGCCGGTTTGCCGGTCAGATCGACACCGCAAGCTCGGGCAGTCCCGCCACGCTCGGCGTGATCGTCGGCACCGGCTACGGCCACCGCCGCGAGGACGGTGTTCAGGTCATCCCGGTAGGCGCCCTCGGGCCGTGAGCCAGCCGCGTAGCCGTCTCAAAACGCGGCGGTGAGCTCCCGCCACTGTTCCGGCGCCGGCAAGTTGGTGCGGCACCTAGAAAAATGAGGTGCGACACTTTGCTCCGTGCCGACCACCCGCCCCCGCCACACCATCACCGACACTGGCTCCGTCCGCAACCTGCTCGACGACGCCGAGGGCAGGTGGCCGGAGGTGGGGACGTCGACCGCCACTACGACGTGCTCGCCGAAGTCCTCTCCTTCGAGCCGGTGCGCCTGGAAATCTGAGATCGCACCGCATTCCCCACCCCCGCGCGCACCCGCGCCGGGTCGAGCGCGCCGGCTAGCGCCAGCTCCAGGGCGCCGCGCAGGCGACTGCCGTTGACCATGTGGGTGGAGCCCAGTTTGTAGTAGTAGAAGCCCCACAGCTGGCGGCGGCGTTTGAGGCGCTCGCGGGCTGGGGCGGCGGCCAGCTGCGCGGCGAACTCCTCGCGTCCCAGCTCACTCTGGCCGTGGGCGCGACGACGCTGGTTGACGGTCAACCGCGTCACGTCCTGGCGCAGTTCCCAGAAGCGGCTGAACTGCACCGAGCCGGCGCGCTTGCGGTAGTAGACGAGCGGCTCGGGGATGTTCAGCACCACGCCGCGCTCCGCCATCCGGCAGAAGAACGGGTAGTCGTCGGCCGCGCCGTACTCGCCTGTGTAGCCGCCAATCGCGAGGAAATCCTCGCGGGTGAACAGCGCCGAGGAGTGAATCACGTAAAAGATCTTTCCCGCCTTCACCAGCTCCTCATACTCGCGCTCATTGGTGGGTCCCATGATCGCCGGCGAGATCACCCGCTTGGCGTCGTTCATGTTGTGCCCGTGCGCGCCCACCAGCGCGATCCGCCGCTCGCCCCGCCAGTCGCGCAGGAACTCGATCTGGCGCTCCAGCTTGTGCGGCGCCCACATGTCGTCGGAGTCGCAGTTGGCGATCCACTCGCCCTCGGCCGCCGCGATCCCGGCGTTGCGGGCGCCGGCGGCGCCGGCGCGCGCGGGCAGGCGCAGGTAGCGGATCGCCAGCGTGGCGGCGTGGCGGGCGGCCAGCTCCCGCACCACCGCCTCGGTGTGGTCATCGGAGCAGTCGTCGCACACCACCACCTCACGCGGGGGCATGGTCTGCGCGGCGATCGACTCCAGCGCGTCGCCGATCCGCTCCGCGTCGTTGTAGGTGGGCACGATCGCCGAGATCGACGCGGGATCGGGCGGGTCAGCTGTCCCCATACCCCCACAACTTCACCAAATCGCGATTCAGGTACTCGCTCACCGCCTCCACCTCCGGTTTGAAGCGCGCGCGCAGCTCACGCATCAGCTGCTCGTCGACCGGCTGCGGCTTGGCGAAGAACAGGCGGTCGCGGATCGCCAGCGCGCGCTCGCGGTCGAGCCCCGGCGGCGCCAGCCGCACCGCTGCCTCGCGCACCGCGCGGGTGAGCGGGCTCTGTCCCGCGGCGACCGTGTGCACCAGCTCGTGCACCCTGCGCGCGCGCACGCTCACGCTCGGATTCACCTCCCGCACGGCGATCGGCGCGGTGTCGTCGACCTCCAGAAAGCGCTGCACCGCGCGCACCGTCGCCTCGTTGTCGGCGCGGAAGTCGTCGTAGATCGCCACCATCACCTGCTCGGGCGGGAAGTGCGAGTGAAAGCGGCGCAGCTGCTCCACGTAGCGCACGTGCTCGGAATACAGCGTCGCGCCCGGCCAGTAGGCGTTGGCAGGAATCTGCCGGCCGGCGCTTCGCTCGCTCTCCAGCGACAGGGCCCTGCCGAAATCGGCCTCGGTCTCGATGTACGTCTGCACGAACTGCAGGTGCAGCGAGCGCAAAAAGCTCGCCGGCTCGCGCAATATCGCCACGATCCGCGCCCCCGGCTGCACCTCGGCGATGCGCTGCGCGGCGGTGCGCGACCACAGGTACAACGCCGACGCCTCGCCGGCGCGCTGGTGGGGCGCGGCGCCGTCGAACAGCGACAAATACTGCTCCAGCGTCTGCGGCGTCCAGCCGGTCCCGCTCGGTCGCGGAGCCCGCTCGGCGGCCGGCAGCGGATCGCTCAGCTCCGCGGCGAAATACCACGGCTCCTTGTTGGGCGACATATAGATCTGCGGATGGCGCAGCAGCACATCGAACAGCGCGGTGGTACCGCTCTTGGGGTGTCCGACGATGAAGAAGTCCGGCACCCGCCCGCCCTGCACACGCAGGGTGGTCGCTGACGGATGCATCGACACCGTCATTGCGCCGGAGTGTAACCGCAGTCGGCGTCCGCGGCAATTTGGTTGGGGTCCGTGGAGGATTGGTTGGCGCCCGGGGAGAGCTGGTTGGTGTACGCGGGGGCCTGATTGGTGTCTGCTGGTTGCTGGTTGGTCTCCGCGACGAATTGGTTGGTGCCCGCGGCGGGCGATCGCACATCTCCTCCATCGCCGCCAACCAGCCGCCCCAGCGCCCGCGAAAGCTGTGCGCACACCACCTCGGGCGCAAACAGCCGCTCGGCCTCCGCACGCGCCGCCGCCCGCACGCCGTGTGGGTCGGCCGCGAGCCGCGCCAGCAGCGCTTCGATTGCGTCCGCCATGCCCTCCACGTCGCCGGGCGCCACCTCCCCGACAACGGCGCGGTCGACGCCCTCGATCGCTCCCACCTCGCTGGTGGCCACCACCGGCAGCCCCGCCGCGAGCGCCTCGGCGACGGTGAGCGCGAACGGCTCGTACTTGCTGGCCTGCAACAGCAGGTCGCTGCCGGCCAGCTCCGCGGGGATCGCCTCGGAGGGGACGCCGCCGGCGTATTCGGCGTTCTCGGGTGGCAGCTCGCGCAGCAGCGGCGTGTAATCCGACCACAGGCTGGGGCCGCCCACCACCCGCACCCGCGCATCGGCCGCGCGCTCGCGCAGCCGCCGCGCCACGGCGACTACGTCCTCCACACCCTTGCGCACCGCCACGCGCCCCAGCACCAGCACGGTGGGCGGCGTGCCCAGCCCGCGCGGCGGCACGGCGAAGCGCTCGACGCGCACCGGGTTGGGCACCACCACAGTGGACGCGAGCGGGAAGCCGTAGTCGCGCACGAGGTGGTCGCGGAACACGCCGCTGATGCACACCAGCAGCGCGGCCCGGCGGATCTGCACGCGCTGCACCAGCGAGCGCAGCAGCATGATCGCGCTCACCAGCGCAAACGTGCGTCGCGGCTGGCCGCGCAGCGCCAGCCGCCGCTCGGCGAGCATGAAGCGAAGCTCGCCCGCCACGTGCGTCTCGGGGTGGATCACCAGCGGCACTTCGCGCGCCACGCGCGGCGGCACCGCCAGGCTCTCGATGTTGGAGAACTGGTAGAGCACGTCATACGGCTGGCGCGCGTGCCGCGCCGCGATCTCGCGCCGCAAGCGCAGCGAGGCCAGCGCGCGCGCCACCAACCCACTGGCGAACGCCCCGATCCGCGTGCGGCTGTACCACCGGTCCCACTTCCAATCGCCTGTCCCCCACACGAACCGCAGCCGCTCGTTGCCGGCCAGCTCGGACGGCGGCTGATAGGCGGCTCCGGGGATGAAGCAATCGATCTGGTGCCCCAGCGCGGTGAGGCCGTGCAGCAGCTCGCGCGCCACGCCGGGCACGCCGCCGCCGTCTCCGGGCGAGGCCCCCAGCCACGCGATCCGCAGCGGTCGGTTGGAGGTGGTGGGGCTCATCGCGGCGATCCGCTCTCAGTGCTCACCGATCGTCGACATGGCCGCCGCGGGCGCGAAACGGTTGCCTCCGTACCGCGCGGCTGAGCCGGGTCAGACCCGCTCGGCCGCGCACGCGGCGATCGGCAGGCGAGCTTCTTCGGCAGGATACCGGCGGGATCTGGCGGCCGTCGGGCGCAGGCGTGGCCGCCGCTCGCTCGGTGGCGCGTCTTCGCGCCGGCGCAACGCGCGCTGCACCTCCTCCGCCAGCCGGCGCTGAAAGGTGGCAACCGAGAAGCGCTCGGCATTGCGCACAGCCGCGGCCGGGTCGAAGTCGAGCCGGTCCAATTCGCGGATCGCCTGCACGAAGGAGTCGACGTCGTCCAGTTGCGCCAGCCGTCCGGTGTGCCCGTCGATCACGGTCTCCAGCACCCCGCCGGCGGCGGCGGCGATCACCGGCCGCCCGGCCGCTTGCGCCTCCACGGCGGTGATGCCGAACTCCTCCACGCTCGGCATCAGCACCGCGCGGGCGCTCGCGTACAGCTCGGCCAGCTCCTCGTCGCTGGCGCGACCGAGGAACTCGGCCTGCGGGTAGGCCTCGGCGAGCGCCGCGTGGTCGGGCCCGCCGCCCACCACCTGGATCGGCACGCCCGCCCGGTGGGCCGCCTCGAGCGCGATGTGCAGACGCTTGTGGCGCACACACTCCGATACGACCAGCAGCGCGTCTCCGGGCGTGCCCGGCGCGAAGCGGTGGATCTCCACCGGCGGGTGGATCACCGGCGCCTCGCGGCCGTAATAGCGCGCGATCCGCTCGGCGCTCAGCTTGGAGATCGCGATGTACGCGTCCACCCGTTCGCTGGCCGCCAGATCCCACTGGCGCATGCGCCGCAGCTGCGCGCGCAGCATCGGTCGCAGCGGCCGCGGCAGCTCGCCGAGCGCGCACGCTTCCTCATACCAGGCGTAGCGAAACGGGGTGTAGCAGTAGCACACGTGCACGGCGCCCTCCGGCACGCGCAGGCCGTGCGCGAAGGCGCTGCTGCTGCTCACCACCACATCGCTGTCGTACGGGCGCAGGCGCTGCGCCGCATATGGGTACAGCGGCAGCAGCCGCCTGAAATTCGACTGGCCGACGCCCAGCCGCTGTAGCGGCGAGGTTTCGATCGCGCGTCCGGCGAAGCGGCTGCCGGTGCCCTGCTCGTCGTACAGCAACGTGTAGATCGGCGCGTCGCGGTAGAGATCGGCGATTGCCGCAAACGTGCGCTCGGCGCCGCGCATCACCAGCAGGTAATCGTGCGCGAGGCTCACCCGTTGCAGTGGTGAAAAATTGGTGAAAGGCGCCGCCGGCGGCGCCTTGAGGCCGTTATGCTCGCCCGGCGATGCCGCCTCAGCGCGATCTTCCAGCGGAGCTGTCGGGCACGCGGTTGAGGCTCGGCGCTCGCGCTGTGGCGAGGGGCCAGTGAGTTGCGCGACCGGGTGAGTGGGAGTTGAGAGATCGCTCATCGCTCGTTCGCCGTTGACTCACAACCGGCGTGAACCCAAAGCTATTGGCGAGCCGATGAGCAGATGTAAAGTCTTGGGGAATTCGCTGACCGCCCCGGCGGCGTGAAGTTGTTAATTTCCTGAAAAGCGATTTGACACTTTGGAAGCCCACCCAATTACGGGTGTGCACAGATTGGAGGCGATGCCGTGCGCATGCTGATCACGCTGCCGTGGGGAGAGCGCCTCGGGGGGGCGGAGGCGATGTTGCAGATGATCCTCGCCGGCGCGCGCGAGCGCGGCCACGAGCCCGAGCCGGTGTTCTTCGGAGACGGCCCGTGGCCGGCCGAGCTGCGCGACGCCGGCCTGCGGGTCACGGTGCTGCCGGCCGGGCGGCTTCGCGACGCGCACCGCTGGGCGCTCACGGTGGGGCGGCTGGCGCGCATCATGCGCCGCCGCCAGCCCGACGCGATCGTCAACTGGGCGGCCAAAACGCAGCTTTACGGCGCGCCCGCGGCGCTGCTCGCGGGCATGCCCGAGCGGGTGGTGTGGTGGCAGCAGCTGATCCCCGACGGCCACTGGCTGGATCGCTGCGCCACGGCGCTGCCCGCCGCCGCCGTCGGCTGCTACTCGCAGGCCGCCGCGCGGGCGCAGCAGCGGTTGTGGCCGGTGCGGCCGACGTTCGTGGTCGCCGCCGGCTCGCCCCTGCCCGCCCACAGCGCGGAGCGCGCCTCCTCAGGGACGGAGCTGGTCGCCGACGGTCCGGCAGCCGCCGGCGGGCGCCCGCCGCTCTCGCTGCCCGCGGGCGTGCCGGTGGTCGGGCTGGTCGGTCGCCTACAGCCGTGGAAGGGCCAGGACCGGCTGCTGCGCGCGCAAGCGCTGCTGCGCGAGCGCGGCCGCGAGATCCACACCGTGATCGTCGGCGGCGCCGCCTACGGCTTCTCCACCGCCTACGCCGCCTCACTGCCGGCGCTGATCACGAACCTCGGATTGGATGGCGCGGTGACGATGACCGATCAAGTGCCCGACGCCGGGCCCTACGTCGAGTGCATGGACGTGCTCGTCAACGCCTCCGATCCCGAGCCGTTCGGCATCGTGCTCCTGGAGGGAATGGCGCGCGAGGTGGCGGTGCTCGCGGTCGACTCCGGTGGCCCCTCCGAGTTCATCGAGCATGGGCACACGGGAATCCTTGCCCGCTCCGGGGAGCCGGCCGCGCTTGCGGATGCGCTGGAGGAGCTGCTGGCGCTTGCACCCGAGCGGCGCGTCGCGATCGCGCGGGCCGGCCGGGAGCGCTACCTGCGCGACTTCACCGACGCGGCGATGTGCACGCGGTTCTTCGATCGGCTCGAAACGGTCGTGGGCGGGTCAAACAGTGCGTGAGGAGCCGGCGCGGTCGGCTGCCGGAGCGCCGTTGTGTTGCCCGGCACCCTGCGAAAGACCAGCGCGGTGGGCGGCGATCGCCACCGAGATCGACGTGAGCAGGGGATAGCGCCGCCGCACGCGCTCCGGCCACACGCGCCCGCCGGCGAGCGGGATCACGTCGGCGCCCGCGTACCGTGGCGGCTGCACAGTGAGCCCCTCCTCGGCGAGGATCCTGGCGGTGACGTGCGGCAGCGCCGGTGTGAGGTGCGGCTCATATCCCGGGCGGAAGCTCGTCAGATTGCCGCGCACCGCCAACTCCAAACGGTGGCGAAGGGTGGCGAGGTTGGGGGTCGACACCACCAGCCAGCCTCCCGGTGCAACCAGGCGCGCGGCGGCGCGCAGCGCGCTCCACGGCGCCTCCAGGTGCTCGAGCGTCTCCACCAGCAGCACCCGGTCGGCGCGCGGCAGCGCGTGGGCCTGCTCGGCCGCCACCGTGTGCAGCTCCACCGCGTCGCGCAAGTCGTCGTCCAGCCAGTCGATCGGGTCCACGCCGCACAGCGCCGCCGGCCGCCACCGATCGCGCACGCGGCGCAGCAGGTCGCCGCGGCCGCAGCCGATGTCCAGCCAGCGCAGCCCCTCCGCCGGGCGGGCGGCGTCGAGCGCCGCCTGCACGATCTCCTCCATCGAGGCGCCGGCGGAGCCCAGCTGGTCGGTGTAGGCGCGCATGCTCGCTGGTTATGCGGCGCTCGCGCGCACCGCGGCGGCGCCGCGCAGCTGTGTCGTGAGGGAGACCCATCCGCGCCGTCGCAGCCGCCGTCGCGCACGCTCGGGGTCGCGTGTGGCCAGCAATGCCGGCGGGTCCCACAGCTGCTTGGAGTACGCCTGCGCCGGCGTCGACAGCAGCGGGCCGATCGTCCCCTGGCGCAGGCCCAGCACCGTGTAGCCGTGCTCCTCCAGCAGCGCCGTCACGGGGGTGGGCGGCGGCCGGTGCTCCTCGAACAGCACGTCGCGGATCAGTCCCTGCGCCAGCAGCGGCTCGGCGCCGCGCAGCGCCGCCAGCTCGTGGTGCTCCACGTCGAGCTTCATCACGCCCACCGGGCTCTCCAGCTCGTCCGCCAGCCGTACCGTGCGGACGTCGATCGTGTGGGGCGGATCGCGGTCCCCGCCGCCGACGGGAGCCTGGGCCGCGGCCGCGCCCTCCAGCGCCGTGCCTTTGTCGTGGGCGGCACCCTCCAGCGACGCCGTGCCTTTGTTGCGGGCAAACTCATCCGACTCGATCCCCAGCGGCAGGGTTCCCGCCGCGGCGGACACGGCGGCCGGGCGGGCGTCAACCGTGTCGATCCGCTCCACCTCCCGCCAGCGTGCCACATTGGCGCTCAACGCCCTGAACACCAGCGGGTGGGGCTCGAACGAAAGCACGCGGCCGCTTGGGCCCACGGCGTGGGCGAGCAGGTTGGACATCACGCCCACGTTGGCGCCGGCGTCCACCGCCGTCTCGCCCGGATCCGCCAGCCGCGCCAGCGTCTCGGCGACGATCAGGTCGTAGGTGCCGGTGCGCGCGATCGAGTTGCCCAACGGGTCCGGCCAGCAGTGCAGCTGCGAGCCCCACGCAGTGCGCAGCAGGCGCAGTCCACCGTCCCCGGCGCCGTTGCCGGCGCCCCCTGCACGCAGCCGCAGCGCCAGTTGGGATGGCCGGTACCAGTAGTACGGCCGGTTCACCAAGCGGCGGGCGCGGCGCGTGAGTGAGGGGGTCATTTGCGCGATGCGCGCATGATGGCGCCCGCCCCCGGCGGGTTGTGAAGTAATTGTTGACGGCGCCAACCAATGTCGGGCGGGGGCGAATGTGCGGGGTAAGCTGCGCCGGTGGAGGTGACGATCGTCGCCAACGACATCGGCCCGGTGGGGGGGATGGAGCGGGTGCTGAGCGAGCTGATCCTCGGGTTGCGCGCATTGGGGCACCCGGTGACGGTGATCTCCCGCACCTGCCGCCTGCCGCCTGAGGCGGGCGTCACCTTCCATCGCGTGCGCGGACCCAGCCGGCCGTTTCTGCTGGCCTACCCGTGGTTTGTGCTCGCCGGCTCGCTCGCCGTGCGCTGCCACCGCCGCGGGGTGGTGCAAGCAACCGGCGCGATCGTGCTCAACCCGGTGGATGTGATCGCCGTGCACTACTGCCACCAGGTGGGGCCGGCCCAGGCCAGCCGTGCCGGCGCGCTCTATCGCGCGCATGTGAAGCTGGTGCGGGCGGTGAAGCGCAACGCCGAGCGCCTCTGCTACCGCGCCAATCCTCGCGCCACGTTCGTGTGCGTCTCGGAGGGCGTGGCGGCGGAGATGCGCGCGCACTACCCCGAGCTGGGCGCGCGGCTGCTGACGATCCACAACGGGGTCGACACCGAGCGCTTCGTCCCCGGCGCGCGCGCCGGGGACGCCACGGCGCTGCGGCGCAGGCTGGGCATCGGCGCGGGTCGGCTGGTGGCGGCGTTCGTCGGCAGCGAGTGGGAGCGCAAGGGTTTGGAGCCGGCGATCCGCGCGCTGGCGCTGGCGCCCGGGTGGAACCTCGTGGTGGCCGGCGACGGCGACCGCGAGCGCTACCGGCAGCTGGCCGACTCGCTCGGCGTCGGCGCCGCGGTGCACTGGCTGGGGGTGACCTCCGACGTGGAGCTCGTGTACGCGCTGGCCGACGCGTTCGTGCTGCCCTCCCGTTATGAGACCTTCTCGCTGGTCACCTTCGAGGCGGCCGCCAGCGGGCTGGCGATCCTCGCCGCCCCCGTTAGCGGCGTACGCGAGCTGATCGACGACGGCACCAACGGCTTCCTGATCTCGCCGGACGATCCGGAGCGGATCGCCACGCGCCTGCGCGAGCTGGCGGCCGACCCAGCTCTGCGCGCACGATTGGGGCGCGCGGCGCGGGAGTCATCGCTGCGCTTCAGCTGGCATGCGATGGCGCAAGCGCACCATTCGCTGTATACCCGTCTGGCTGGTGAACGGCCGGCGTGGCCGGTGGGCGCGCCAGCACGTGTGCCCACCACGGTCCCTCCCGCGTAGACGCATCCGACTCGATCGGAGCGTGCTCGTAGCCGAGCTCGTCCAGCACGTCCGCCACTTCCGCACGCGTGTTGTGCAGCTCGATCAGCAGCGTCGGTCTGGCGCCGCGCAGCGTACCGGCCATCCCCCGCAGCACGCCCACCTCGGCCCCCTCCACGTCGATCTTCACCACGCTCGGCGGCGGCTGCTCGGTTTCGGCCAGCCACGCGTCGAGCGCCAGGATCGGCACGATCGACGAGCGCTTGGGCGTTTTGCGCGCGGCGCGGCGTTGTGCCTGCGCCTCGTTGTCGTTTTTGCTGAGGCGCCCCTCGAGGCTGCCCCCGTACAGGAACGTGGCCCAGCCGCCCCGGTCGGTGACCGCGGCCGTGATCGTGGTCACGTTGGACAGCTGGTTGGCCGCCACGTTGTGTTGCAGCAGCGCCGCGTTGGCGACCGCCGGCTCGAACGCCACCACCCGCCCGGCGGCGCCCACGGCGCGGGCCGCCAGCAGGCTGTACCAGCCGACGTTGGCGCCGATGTCGTAAAACACCGCGCCGGGTCCCAGCAGCCCCAGCAGCGTGTCCTCCACCTGCGGCTCCACCCGCGCCACCGCGCGCGTCAGCGCCGATTCGCCGAAGCGCACCCGCAGCCCGCGCCCGGCCCCGGTGAAGATCGGCAGCGAGGTGTGCCGCAGCGGACGGGTGAGGCGTTTCTGCACCAGGCGCATACGGCGATGGCTGTGCAGGAAGGCGCCGGCGCGGCGCTCCCATCCCTGCTCAGGCATCGCGGGAGGGCGTGCGCTTGGTGAACAGGAACTGCGAGCCGAAGATCTCAGGTCCCCCGCAGCGGCCGGAGGCGGCCAGCTCCTCGACCGCGCGCGTCACGCCGTCGTCCCACCATTCGACCACGCCGTAGTCGTCGCCGGCGAGCATCCCGTCCGGCTTCAACTTGTCGTAGTAGGCATCCAGGTCGCGGCGCACCGCCGCGTGGGTGTGGTCGCCGTCGATGTACACCCAGTCGAGTGCCCCGTCCCGCAGCTCGGCCGCCGCGTCGAGCGAGCTCGCGCGCAGCACCACCACCTGACCGCGCTCGATCTCGGCCTCGAAGCGACCGCACACACCCTCGTGGATGGCGTCCATCCGCTCCTGCTCACCGACGTTCCCACCATACAGCGCCCCGCTGTACTCGCGCTCGCCGCGATGTTCCCAGGGGTCCACGAGGTACAACCGGCGCGGACGCGCGTCCGCGAGGATGCGCGCGGAGAAATCGCCTTTCCAGGTGCCGATCTCGAGTCCCACGCCGCCCTTGGGCAGGCGTGCGAGCAAGGCGTCGCGATGAGCGTGGTTGGCGTCCGGCCGGTTGGCGGCGGGCGTACCGGCAAAGCGCCGGCGCAGCGTCCCCGCCCGCCGGCGCAGCCGTCGGTAGGCGCTGGACCGCTGCGCGCCGCGCGTGGGGTCGACGGGTGGCTGCGGTTGCATCCGGGCGATGCTTCCAGCGCGTCGCGGGGCCGTTGTGATGGATTTGTTACCGCCCGCGCGCGACCAGCAGCTCCTCGACGAACGCACACACCCGCTGCCGCTGGGCGTCCAGGTCGAACAGCCGATCCCCTCGGCGCGCCACCGCCGCCCGGCGCCTCAGCAGTTGCTCGGCGGTGAGCCCCTCCAGCAGTCGCGCCAGCGCGTCGAGGTACGTCTCGCTCCAGGGGACGGGACCGGGCAGCCGCCAGAAGCAGCCGTCGTCGGGATCCGCGCACGCCTCGTCGAGGTCGTAGGCGGCGGGGATCTCGCCGGTCACGATCGGCAGGCCCGCCGCCAGATACTCGCTGAGCTTGGTGGTGTAGCGAAAGGCGCCCACGCGATCGACGCTCTGCGGCAGGCTGGCGAGGTCGAACGCGGCGAGGTGGTCGGCGACCTCCCCCGGCGGTATGCGTCCGGGCAGCAGGATGCGCCCACCCAACTCGCCGCCGGCCAGCTCCACCAGCCGCTCGCGCCCGGAACCGTCGCCGACGATGCACGCCACCACGTCGCGCCGCGCCACCCGGCGCACGGCGCGCACCAGCTCCAGGCCGTAGGCGTAGCCGACGCTCTCGGTCCAGTCCAGCGATCCGACCAGGCCCACCACCAGCGCGTCGGCGGGGATGCGCAGACGCTCCCGCACCCGCTCGCGCGCATCGGGCGCCGGCCGCGTGCGCGCCCAACCGGGCGCGGTGATCGCGCGCGGCGCGCCGAATGTGAGCGCGCGCCCCACCAGGTAGGGCGTCCACCCCACATACCCGGCGCAGCGCCTACACAGCAGCCGCTCGTACAGGCCGCCCAGCATCCCTGCCGCGCGCGAGCGCAGGCGCAGGTAGGGGCCGACCGCATCGCCGCTGCTCACCACGTAGGGGATCCCGAGCAGCGCGTCGATCGCCAGCACCGCAACTCCACCGGCGATGCCGGTGCCCTCCATCACGATCATCCGCGGTCGCCGCCGACGGGCGGTGCGCAACAGGCTGAGCGCCGAGGAGCGCTTACGTTCATAGTCGAACGGGTACACCTCCGGTGAAAGCGGCGCCAGCAGCGCGCGAATGCGCTCGGCGTCGAGGTGGTTCTCGCCGTGCGTGGCGAAGCAGATGACCGGTCGCGCCGTCGTCGTTTCCACGCCCAATACCCCTGCCGCTCTTTACAAGAGCTTCACATTCACCGGTCGCCGATCCCCGATGCTTGTGCCAATCTCCAGGCGTTGGCCGCGTGAGCGCCGGGCGGTCAAAGTGAACATCGAGCATGAACGGTAGTCGATGAACGAGACAACCGACGCTGCCACGATCCTCGGCCCGCTGTGGCGAGGAAAGTGGCTGATTCTGATAGTGGGTGTGGTGGTGGCCGCGCTCACCTATGTGTACTACCACCGCCAGCACGACGTGTACGCGGCGAAAACGCAGCTGTACCTCGGCGGCGCCGCCGAACAGCAGGGCGTGCTCAACAGCACGCTCGGCAAAGCCAGCCCCAGCCCCACGCAGGTCGCCGACCAAGCGGCGCTGGTGAACTCGACGATCGCCGAAACCGTACGCCACAAACTGCTCGCCGAACACAAGCCGGTGCTGGCGCGCGGCAAGGTGCGCGCGAAGGCGAGCGCTGGGAGCGACTTCGTCGAGATCGACGCCGAAGCGGCCTCGCCGCTGACGGCGGTGCGCCTGGCCAACCTCTACGCGCAAACCTACGTCGCCCAGCACGAGGCCGGCTATCAGCGGGCGATCCGCGCGGCGATCGGCACCACCCGCCACCAACTGCGCCGGATCGAAGCCAGCCAGCAGGCGGCCGCGGCTGCGCCGAAGGGCAGGGGCGCGAGCCGCGATGCAGGTGTGAGTGGCGTGGCGACGCTGCAGGGCGCCACGCTCAGCGCGCGCATCAACCAGCTTGAATCCGATCTGTCGGTGTCGAGCGTCCGGCAGGTGTCGCCGGCGAAGGCGGGCGACGCTCAGCTCGTCTCGTCCTCGCCCAAGCGCAACGCGCTGTTTGGCTTCGTGATCGGCCTCGCGCTGGCCGCCGTCGCCGCATTCGCCGCCGACCGGCTCGACCGCCGCCTGCGCTCGCTGGCGGAGGTGGAGGACGTCTTCCGGACGCCGGTGCTCGCCGCGCTGCCGCGGGTGCGGGCGCCGATCGTCCAGCGCGACGGCCAACCCCAGCCGGCCGATGCGCTGCTGGAGCCGTTGCGGGGACTTCACACGGCGCTGGCGCTCGGTGACATGCTGGTGCCCGAACACGGCTCGGCGCCCCGCCGGATCCTCTTCCTGAGCGCCGACGCCGGGGACGGCAAGTCGACGCTGGCAGCGGAGCTGGCGCTCGTGCAGCGCGACGCCGGCGCGCGGGTGGCGGTGATCGAGGCCGACATGCGCCGTCCCACGCTCGCCAACCTGCTCGCGCTCAGCTCGCCGCGCGGTTTGGCGGAGGTGCTCACCGGCGCCGTCACGTTTGCCGGCGCGCTCCAGAACGTCGGCGGGCTGGTGCCCGACATCGCCTACGACGCCGAAGCGCCCGCCGCGCCCGGCGGCCCCGGCACGGCGGTGTCGACGATCGCGCAGACGCGCCCCCTCACCACGCGTGCCACCGGCTCCCTGGTGGCGCTGCCGGGCGGCGGCCCGGCAGCCAACCCGCCGGCACTGCTGGCGGGCGCGGCGATGCAGGAGCTGCTCGGCGCGGCCACGGCCGACTTCGACTACGTGTTGATCGACGCCCCGCCGCTGCAGGTGAGCGACGCGATGCCGCTGCTGCGGATGGTCGACGGGATCGTGATCGTGGGGCGCTTGGAGCACACTCGCACGGCGTCGGCCGAGCGGCTCACGCAGCTGCTCTCGCGCTCCTCCACCGCCCCGGTGCTGGGGGTCGTCGCCAACGGCGCGTCGCTGCGCGAGATCAGGCGGCACGGCTTCCCCTCGGCATACAGCGACCAGCACTGATCGCGCCCCGGGCGACCGCCAGATGGCCACCTACCCGCGCCCGTCGAGTCCGATCGGAGGCGTTCCGGCGGATTTGGCGCCCACCCGCCCGAGCGCTCGCGCGCGCGAGCTGGCGCTGCTGGCGCTCACCGCGCTGGTGCCCCTGGTGCTGGCGCTCGCCGTGGCGCGCGAGGTGCGCCAGCCCAGCATCCCCCTGACGCTCGGCGCGATCGCGGCGGCGCTGGCGGTGGTGGTGCTGTTGGTGAGCACCCGCTACGCGGTGACGCTCACGCTGATTGCGCTCTACCTCGGCCTGCTGGAAGGCCCGGTGAAGCTCGGCAGCGGCGGTGGCGCGGCGGCGTCGGCCAGCCGCGACGTGCTGATCCTTGCCGTCAGCCTCGGCGCGCTGGTGCGGCTGCTGGCGCGGCGCGAGCGGCTGCGGTTGCCACCCCTGTCGGGCTGGGTGCTGGCGTTCGCGGCACTGGTGGTGGTGGAGAGCTTCAACCCCAACACGCACGGCATCCTCAAGGTGCTGGGCGGCTACCGCCAGCAGCTGGAGTGGTTGCCGTTCTTCTTCTTCGGCTACCTGCTGATGCGCTCGCACGAGCGCTTTCGCCGCTACTTCCTGCTGCTCGGTGCGATCGCGCTGGCCAATGGCGCGGTGGGGATCTACCAGGCGCATCTCGGCCCCTCGGGCCTGGCCGGCTGGGGCCCCGGCTACCGCGAACTGGCCGAAGGGGGTGGCGCCAAAGGTCAGGGTGGGCGCACCTACCGCAGCGAAGGCGTCGCCCGTGTGCGTCCGCCGGCGCTCGGCTCGGAGTCCGGCTTCGGCGGCTCGGTCGCGGTGATCGCGCTGCCGGGGATCCTCGCGCTGTTGCTTACCGCGCGCGGGCGCCGGCGCTGGCTGATCGCGTTGCTGTGCCTGTCGGGGGCGCTCGCCGGCGTGGCCACCTCGGCGTCGCGCACGTCGGTGATCGGCGCCGTGGTGGCGGTGCTGGGCTTCACCCTGCTGGCCTTCTACAGCGGGCGCGTGCTGCGCCCGCTGACGGTGCTCGCGGTGGTGGTGGGGCTGGCGCCAGCCGTCGGGCTGGGCATCGCCGCGACCGAGGGCGCGGGCGTGTTTTCGCGCTTTCACTCGATCGCCACCCCCGGCCAGGCGGCGTCGGCGTCGGGCACCAAGGAACGGACGCTGGCGCAGATCCCCAGCGACATCGCCAACGAGCCGTTCGGGGTCGGACTCGCCAGCGTCGCCGCCGCCACCGGCTTCGGCGGGGTCGACAAAGTGACGATCGAAGAACACTCCGCCAGCGCCGAGTCGCAGTACAACTCGGTGGTTCTCGAACTCGGGGTGGCGGGTCTGCTGCTGTGGGTGGCGCTCACCGTCAAGCTGGCCGTGCTGGCGGTGCGCCGCCTGCGAAGCGTCGCCGAGGACGGCGTGCGACTCGACCTGGCCGCCGTGTTCGCGACGCTGCTGGCGCTCACCGTGATGGGCTTCGGCGGTCCCACCACCTACACCTCGCCGGCTGGCCCCGTGTTCTGGTTTGCCGTCGGCATCGCCGCCTGGTGGCTGGCGGGGCCGGGCCGCAGGGCGGGCGCCAAGTTGGTCGCCCGCCGGATCGGGCCGGCGACGACGATCGGGGCAGGTGCGAGTTGAGGCGCGCCACCACCTTCGGCCAAATGAACGCCCTGGTCGGCGACCGCCGCCGCACGGTGGTGGCGCTGGTGGCGGTGTCGATCGTGTGCGGCTTCACCGAAGCGGCGATCTTCGCGGCCGTCGCGCAGGTAGGCGTGGCATTCGTCAAACACACCAACGCGGTCGACTCCAAGCTCGGTCCCGTCCACATCCACGTGCCGATCGACACGCTGTTCGTCGTTGCCGGGGTGCTGGCGGTGGTGCGTCTGGTGTTGCAAGTGCCGATGGCCATTCTGCCGGCGCGGATCTCCGCCGACGTGCAAGCGCGGATGCGCACGACGCTGTTTCACTCGTTCACGCGCGCCTCCTGGGGGGTGCAGTCGCGCGACCGCGAGGGACACCTGCAGGAGATCATGACCGGCCAGGTGCTGCAGGCCACCAACGCGTCGCTGCAGACCGCCAACCTGCTGATCGCCGCATTCACGTTCGTGGTGCTGATGGCCACCGCGATCGTGCTCAACCCGGTGGCGGCGATCATGATCCTCGCCGCCTCGCTGATCGTGTTTGGCGTGCTGCGGCCGCTGCGCGCGCTCGGGGTGCGCCGCTCGCGCGAGCTGTCCAAAGCGCAGATCGAATACGCGGGCGGGCTGGGCGAGGCGATCCGGGTGGCCGAGGAGACGCACGTGTTCGGCGTGGGCGCAGCGCAGCGCAGACGTGGCGACCGGTTGGCGGTGAGCGCGCGCGAGCTGTTCTACCGCACGCAGACGATCGGTCGGTTGGTGGGGGGGCTGTACCAGAGCGTGATCTACCTGCTGCTGGTGGCGCTGCTGTGGGCGCTGTACGAGACGGGGCAGGCGCACGCCGGCACGATCGGCGCCGTCGTCCTGCTGGTGGTGCGCGCCGGCACTTTCGGCCAGCAGATCCAAGGCTCCTGGCAGGGGCTGCGCCAGTCGCTGCCGTTCGTCGAGCGCCTGCAGGAAGCGGAGCTCCGCTATCGGGAGAGCATCCCGCCCGAGGGCAGTGTGTCGCTGCCGTCGGTGCAGACGCTGGCGTTCGAGCGCGTCTCCTTCGCCTACCTGCCCGGCCGCCCGGTGCTCAGCGAGATCAGCTTCGAGGTGGCGCGCGGCGAGACGATCGGGGTGATCGGACCGTCGGGCGCGGGCAAGTCGACGCTGATCCAGATCCTGCTGCGGCTGCGCGCCCCGAAGGAGGGGCAGTATCTCCTCAACGGCGTCCCCGCCGAGCGCTTCGCCGCCGAGGATTGGCACCGGCAGGTGGCGTACGTGCCCCAGGAACCGCGTTTGCTGCACGCCAGCGTGGCGGCCAACATCCGCTACTTCCGCGCGCTTGACGACGCGGCGGTGGAACGCGCCGGGCGGCTGGCGGGGGTCCACGAGGAGATCATGAGCTGGCCGCACGGATACGAGACGCTCGTCGGCCCGCGCGCCGACGCCGTGTCGGGCGGCCAGCAGCAGCGGATCTGCCTGGCACGCGCGCTGGCGGCGCGGCCGGAGGTGCTGGTGCTGGACGAGCCCACCAGCGCCCTTGACCCCCACTCCGAGGCGCTCATCCAGCAGTCGCTCACCGCGCTCCGGCAGGAGCTGACGCTGTTTATCATCGCCCACCGGATGTCCACGCTCGACATCTGCGAACGGGTGATGGTGGTGATCGAAGGGCGGTTGGCGGCGTTCGCGCCGATCGCGCTGCTGCGGGAGCAGAACGCCTACTACCGCTCGGCCACCAAAATCGCCGCCGGCGCCGCTGGGGGGCGGCTGTGAGGCTGCCCGACTTCTTCGTCGTCGGCCACCCCAAGTGCGGCACCACCGCGCTCTACTCGGCGCTGGCGCGCCACCCGCAGATCCACATGGGGACGCTGAAGGAGCCGCGGTATTTCGCCGGCGAGCTGCGCGACGTCCCCGGGCGGCGCCTTACCGGCGATCCGCAGACGCTCACCGAGTATTTGTCGCTGTACGCGGGCGCCGCGCCCGACCAGCGTGCCGGCGACGCCTCACCTCAGTATCTGTGGTCGCCCACCGCCGCGGCGGCGATCGCACAGGCGCAGCCGCGGGCGCGGATCGTGGCAATCCTGCGCGAGCCCGCCAGCTTTTTGCGCTCGCTGCATTTGCAGTTCGTGCAGTCCTACAACGAGTCGGAGCAGGACCTGTGCAAGGCGCTGGCGCTGGAGGAGGAGCGCCGCGCCGGCCGGCGGATCCCAGCGCAGTCGCTGCGCCCGCGGATGTTGGTGTACTCCGAGCATGTGCGCTACGCCGAGCAGCTGCGCCGTTATCACGCGGCGTTTGCGTCCGATCAGGTGCTGGTGTTGGTGTATGACGACTTCCGCGCCGACAACGACGGCACGATCCGCCGCGTGCTGCGCTTCCTCGGCGTGGACGACACGGTTGCGCCGGCCGTGGGCGAGGCCAACCCGACGGTGGGGGTGCGGGCGCGGAGGCTGCACGAGCTGGTGCACGCCGTGTCGGTCGGCCACGGCCCGCTGGCGCGCGCGGCGCGGGCGCCGGCTGGCCCGCTGGCGCGCGCCGGCGTGAGTCGCCGCGCGGCGTTGGCTGTGCGTGATCGCATCTTCTTCACCACTCCCCGCCCTCCCGATGAGAAGCTGATGCTGGAGCTGCGCTGCCGCTTCAAGGACGAGGTGGTGGCGCTCAGCGAGTATCTGAATCGCGATCTGGTGAGGCTGTGGGGGTATGACGCGCTTGTCTGAGCATGTGTCCTGGCTGGCGGGCTTGGGGGTATGACCCGCTTATCTGAACATGTGTCTTGGCTGGCGGGCTGGGGGTATGACGCGCTTGTCTGAACATGTGTCTTGGCTGGTCGGCGTGCGCATGGATATCGAGTTTTCGAGTGCTGTATAGCAATGGTCATACGCAACGCGAAAATTGAAACATCGTCTGTGGGCGCCGTGCGCGGGCGCGTGCCCGACTTCCTGATCGTCGGTCACCCCAAGTGCGGCACCACCGCGCTGTGGGAGATGCTGCGCCAGCACCCCCAGATCTACATGCCCGACATCAAGGAGGTGCGCTTCTTCGCCGCCGATCTGCACCCGAGTGCCGAGCAGGTGCCGGCCGGTGCGCGGCGCACCTTCGATCAAGTGCCGGCTGGGGCGCGGCGCACCTTCGATCAGTACACGGCGCTGTTTGCCGGCTCCCGCGCCGATCAGCGCGCCGGCGAGGCCTCGCCGCTGTATCTCTATTCAGAGGTGGCGGCTGGAGAAATCGCGGCGGCGGCGCCGGCCGCGCGCGCGATCGCGATCCTGCGCGAGCCGGCCGCTTTCTTGCGCTCGCTGCACATGCAGTGGGTGCGCTCGCACTTCGAGGATGAGAAGTCGTTCGCCAAGGCGATCTCGCTGGAAGACCGCCGCCGGCGCGGGGTGAGCCTCCCGCCCTCCGTGCGCGGACGTCCACAGATGCTGTTTTACTCAGAGTACGTGCGCTACGTGGAGCAGTTGCGCCGCTTCCACGAGGCGCTGGGGCGCGAGCGGGTGCTGGCGCTGGTGTACGACGACTTCCGCGCCGACAACGCGGGCGCGATCCGCGAGGTGCTGCGCTTCATCGGGGTGGACGAGCGCACGCCGATCGCGGTGAAAGAGGTGAACACCTCCGTGCAGATGCGCTCGCAGCGGCTGGATCGCGCCGTGCACGCGGTGTCGGTGGGCCGCAGCCCGGTCGCCGGTGCGGTGAAGCGCGCCGTGAAGGCGGTGGCGCCCCGGGGCGTGCGCCGGCGCGCGCTGGCGGTGACGCGCGAGCGGGTGGTGTTCACCGGCCCGCAGCCGGTGGATGAGCGTTTGACGAACGAGTTGCGTCGCCGCTTCAAGGGGGAGGTGGTGGCGTTGAGTGAATATCTGAATCGCGACCTCGTGGGGCTGTGGGGGTATGACCGCCTCGGTTGAGCTGCTGAGCGCCGCGCGCGGCACGCCACACGCGCGTGTACCCGACTTCTTCCTCGTCGGCCACCCCAAGTGCGGCACGACGGCGCTGTGGGAGATGCTGCGAAACCACCCGCAGATCTTCATGCCGGAGGGCAAGGAGTTGTGGTTTCTCGCCCCCGAGCTGCGCTCCGCGCGCCGCGGCGGCGGGCGCGCGGAAACGCTGGAGGACTACCTCGCGCTGTTCGCCGCGGCGCGCCCCGATCAACGCGTGGGCGAGGCGACGCCGCTGTACCTCAGCTCGCACACCGCGGCCGCCAACATCGCCGCGCTGGCGCCCAAGGCGCGCGTGATCGCGATCCTGCGCGAGCCCGCCGACTTCCTGCGCTCGTTTCATTTGCAGTGCCTGCAAAATCACACCGAGAGCGAGACCGACCTGCGCCGTGCGCTGGCGCTCGAGCCGGCACGACGCCGGGGCGAGCGGATCCCCGCGGACGCGCCGCGGCCGCGGGAACTGCTGTACTCCGAGCACGTGCGCTACGCGGAGCAGTTGCGCCGCTTCCACGCGGTGCTGCCGCGCGAGCAGGTGCTGGTGCTGATCTACGACGACTTCCGCGCCGACAACGAGGCGACCGTGCGCCGGGTGCTGCGCTTTTTGAACGTCGACCCCAACCATCCAATCGCGGCGGTAGACGCCAACCCGAGCGTGCGCGTGCGTTCCCCGCGCCTGCACAACGTGGTGCGCGCGGTGTCGGTCGGCCGCGGCGGTCCGGCGCGGGCGCTGAAGGGCCCGATCAAGGCGCTCATGCCACGGACGCTGCGGCGCGGCGCGCTGCGGGCCACGCAAGAGCGGCTCGTGTACGGCCGCCCGCGCGCGGCCGACGAGCGGTTGATGCGGGAGCTGCGCGGCCGCTTCAAGGGCGAGGTGGAGGCGGCAAGCGAGTGCCTCGGACGCGATCTGGTGGCGCTGTGGGGATACGGCGATGTCGACTGAACCGCGCCTGCCCGACTTCTTCATCGCCGGCCACCACAAGTGCGGCACGACGGCGCTGTACGAGATGCTGCGAACGCATCCGCAGATTTACATGCCCGAGCGCAAGGAGCCAAAGTTCTTTGCCGCCGATCTGCGCCAGCGGGGCAGGCGTGTGGACACGGGTGATCCTGAGACGTTGGAGCAGTACCTGGCGCTGTTCGCGCCCGCCCGCCGCGATCAGCGCACCGGAGAGGCGTCGCCGACATACCTGTGGTCGCGCAGCGCCGCCAACGAGATCGCGCAGCTGCAGCCGGATGCGCGCGTGATCGCGATATTGCGTGAGCCGGCGGCGTTTCTGCATTCGCTGCACCTGCACTGGCTGCTGCACCACGTGGAGAGCGAGAGGGATTTCCACCGCGCGCTGGCGCTGGAGCCGCAGCGGCGCGCTGGCCGCCGGATCCCGCGTCGCTCGCACTGGCCGCAGGCGTTGTTGTACTCCGATCAGGTGCGCTACGTGGAGCAGCTCCGCCGCTTCCACAAAGCGTTGACGCCGGAGCGGGTGCTCGTGCTGATCTACGACGACTTTCGCGCCGACAACGAGGCGACCGTGCGGCGCGTGCTGCGTTTCCTCGATGTCGAGGACACCGCGCCGGTGCGGGTGCTGGAGGCCAACCCCACGAAGGTGCAGGTGCGCGCGGTGCGTGTCGACGCGGCGATTCGCAGCGTGTATGCCGGTCGCGGCCCACTGGCGCGCGCCGTGCGTGCCGGCGTACGGCGCGTTGCGTCCGAGCGCGTGCGCCGCGAGACGTTCCCGGCGCTGCGCCGCCGGCTGGTGTGGGGCAGCCCGCAGCCCCCGGACGAGCGCGTGGTGCGTGATGTGCGACGCCGCTTCAGCGGTGAGGTGGAGGCGCTCAGCGAGTACCTGGGACGCGATCTGGTGGGGCTGTGGGGATATGACCAGCTCGGTGCGGGACGATGAGCGGCACCGAGCCGCCGGCGCCCGGCCGTGCGTTGCCCGCCACCGAGCCGCCGGCGCCCGGCCGTGCGTTGCCCGCCGCCGAGCTGCCGGCGCCCGGCCGTGCGTTGCCCGCCGCCGAGCTGCCGGCGCCCGGCCGTGGGTTGCCCGCCGCCGAGCTGCCGGCGCCCGGCTGTGGGTTGCTCGACGCCGAGCCGCCGGCGTCCAACCGCGGACCGCTCGACGCCGAGTGGCGCGCTGAGGCGGCACGGGCACAGGAGCGGGCGCTGCCCGCCGGCCACGTGGTGGTGTCGTGCGCAGCCTCGCTGGGCGTCGCCGGCCTCGGCCGCCATGCGCACGAGATCGTCGATGCGCTGGAGCGAAGGGGGGAGGGGTCGAGTTTTTGCATCTCCGCCCACGACAGCGATGAGGGCGGAGGGTCGTGGCGAGGAGCGTCTCGCCGGCGCGCGTTGGCGCGGGCGTTGGGCCCGCTAGGGCGGGTGTCGCCCGCGCGCCGGGTGAGCAGGGCGTGGGGCGAGTTCGACCGATATGCGGCCAACCGCCTGCCCAGAGGCGAGCACCTGATCGCGTTCAGCGGCCAGGCGCTGGCACAACTGGGCGCGGCGCACGAGCAGCGCTACCGCTCGGTGGCGCTGGTGTCGGGGGGCGTGCACGTCCGTTCCCTGGTGCGCCGGCATGAGGCGGCGCATCGTCGCTACCCGCTGGAACGCTCCCATGCCCGCCGCGTGCCCGAGCGTCAGCTGCTGGAATACGAGCAGGCGCACCGCATCTATGTCGCCTCCGCGTACACCTGGGAGTCGTTCGCCGAGCACGGTGCCGGCGCGGAGAAGTTGGAGCGCTTCCCGCTCACGCCTCATCCCCGCTTTCAGCCCGCCGCCGGGAGTGAGCGCGCAGCGACTTTCGACTTGGTGTACGTGGGCGGTCTTTCGGTCGCCAAGGGGGTGCCGCTGCTGATCGACGCGATGCGCCGTTTGCCGTACGAGGACCTGCGGCTGGTGTTGGTGGGAGGGTGGAAATCGCGCGGGATGCGGCGCTTCGTCGAACGCGCCCGTGCGGCCGATCCGCGGATCGGGGTGGTCGCCGGCGACCCCCTGCCATACCTGCAACGCGCGCGGCTGTGCGCGCACCCCTCCTACGCCGACGGCTTCGCCTACGGCGCCGCCGAGGCGCTGGCGTGCGGCGTGCCGGTGCTGGCCAGCGAGGACACCGGCATGAAGGAGCTGATCGAGCCGGGCCGCACCGGCATGGTACTGCCCACCGGCGACCTGGAGGCACTCAGCGAAGCGATCGACAGCGCCTACCGGGGGGAGCTGTTCGGTGGGTAGACGGTTCGCGGTGGTGGGCATTTCCACCAGCGCGATCTGCGGGGTGCGCGATCACGCCGAGTTGCTGGATGCGGCACTCGAACGCGACGGCATCGTGTGCACGCGGCACTGGCTGTCGCGAGACCCCGCTCCGCTGCGCCGCGCGGGTGCGCGGATGCGGGCGTGGACGCGGGCGCTGGAGCGGGAGCTGCGCGCCGATCCACCCGACGCGGTGTTGCTGCACTACTCGGTGTTTGCCTATTCGCAGCGTGGCGTGCCGGCGTTCGCCATGGCGGTGCCCGCGGCGGCCCGGCGCGCAGGTGTTCCGCTGATCACGGTGCTGCACGAGTTCGCCTACCCTTGGCGCCGTCGTGGCTGGCGCGGCATGGCGTGGGCGCTCACGCAGCGGGCCGCGCTGATCGAGGTGGTGCGCGCCTCCGCGGCGCTGGTGCTCACCGCCGACTTCCAGCAACGCTGGGTCGCCTCGCGGCCGTGGTTGGTGCGAAGGCCGTCGGCGGTGGCGCCCGTCTTCTCCAACCTGCCTCCCGCCACGCTTGCCGGCCCGCCCAACGCGCGCGAGCGCCCCGTGGTGGGCCTGTTCGGCTACTCGGCCGAGGGCGCCGCGGTGGAGCTGACGTCGGACGCGCTCCGCCAGCTGGCCGACCTCGGTATGCCGGTCGATCTGAGCCTGCTGGGCGCCCCCGGCCGCGACTCGCCGCCCGGCGAGATGTGGCTGTCCGCCGCACGCGCGCGCGGTGTGGAGGATGCGCTCACCTTCTCCGGAGTCCTATCGCCGCAGGCGCTGTCCGACGCGCTGGCGGCCTGCGATGTGCTGCTGTTCGCCGAAACCGCCGGTCCCACCACGCGCAAGACGACGCTCGCCGCCTCGCTCGCGGCCGGCCGGCCGGTGGTGGCGATCGACGGCCCGAGTGCTTGGCCGGAACTGGTGCGTGCGCAGGCTGCCAAGGTCGTCGCGCCCAACACCCCGGCGCTGACGGAGGCGCTGCGGAAGCTGCTCGACGATGCGTCTCTGCGGGAGACCCAGGGCGCACGTGGGCGGGCGTTCGCGCAGGAGCGGATGAGCGCCGCCGGCAACGCGCGGATTGTGGGGGAGCTGCTGGAGGAGGTGCTGGCTGGGACAGCCCGGAGGGTTCGCGTGTCTTTTCAAGACGCCCACCACTTCACAAAGTGAAGCTGGTTGGTGTCCCAAAAGAGCAACACAAACTCCCCGTCACTTCACAAAGTGAAGCTGGTTGGTGTCCCAAAAGAGCAACACAAACTCCCCGTCACTTCACAAAATAAAGCTGGTTGGCGCCGAAAAAGTGAACAACACAACACGCCCGTCGCGACCCTATGCGCCCTGGTATGCCTCAAACAGCGCACCGAGATGACGCTCTGGCGAGAACCGCGCCGCGACCATCTCACTGCCCGCCGCGCCCATCGCCCGCTGGCGCGCGGGGTCGGCGAGCAGCTCGTTGAGTGCCCGTGCGAGGTCGCCCGCATCGCCCGTCCGGACGCCGAGCCCGTTGACCCCGTCGCGCAGCCAGTCGAGAATCCCGCCGGTGGCGCTGGCGACGACCGGGCGCCCGGCGGATAGCGCCTCGATCCCGACGAGTCCGAAGGGCTCGGGCCAGCGCGAAGGCATCGCCACCACCGAGGCTTCCGCCAGCTCGCGCGCGAGCGCGTCGGGCGCCAGCCAGCCGGTGAACCGCACGCGCTCCTCGATCCCCAGCTGACGAGCCAGCCGGCGCATCATCGGCAGCTGGCGACCCTCGCCGCACAGTACGAACTCGGCGTCGACCTCACGGGCGGCGTGGAGCAGCACGCCGGGACCCTTGGGGCCGGCGACACGGCCGGCGAACACGACGCGCCGGCGCCCCTCGTGGCCGGAGCCGCGCGTGGGCGCCATCGTGGTGAACAGCGGGATCACCGCTCGCCGTGCGATGCCGTTCCTCGCCAGGTGACGGTCGACGGCGCTCGAGTAGGAGAGCGCGAGGTCGGCGCGTCTGAGCGTCTGCAGCCCCTGGGCGGCCTGGCGGTACTTGGCGGGGAACGGTTTGAGGTGGTGGGTGTGGGCGCACCCGCGCACCGTCAGGTTGAACACGCACCCCGGGCCGTGCGCGCGCGTACACTCGTGGCCGGGTGCGAAGAAGTGCACGCCGGAGGTGCAGGCGGCGTAGCCGTGGGCGCTCACCACCAGCGGCGCGTGCGCGCGCAGCGCATCGACCAGCGCTGGGTCGGCGCGCTGGTGCAGGTGGATCACCGTCGGCTCCGCCGCCGGCGTGTCGCCGAGCCGTTCGGCGATCGGCGCGCGCGCGTCGAACAGCGCGGGGCGGTGGTGGATGGTCACGCCGGGTGCTCCCCCGCCCGCTTGCACTTCAGCGACGAGCACATGCACGTCGACGCCGCTCACGGCGAGCAGCTCCGCGCTCGCCCTCACATGCGCCGCCACGCCGCCATCGCGGCCCCACAGCTGCGTCACCAGCAGCACCGAGCGAGGCGGGTTGGCGGCTGGTGGATCGTTGTGACTCATCGAGCTCGAAGCGTTCACAAGACAGTGCGCGGGCCGGCGACGGCCGCTGCGAGAATGCGCGCATGAGCTTCGCGACCAGAGCCGTGGCGGCGGTTTCGCGGCGGCTGGATCGGCCGCAATGGTTGGCGGCCGTGGACGCGCACACGCGCGAGGCGCAGCGCGAGGAGGTGGGGATCGCCGCGATCCTCGCCGTGTCGCTGCGCGGCAGTGGCAGCTATGTGGACGTGGGCGCCAACCGCGGCCAGGTGCTGCGCGAGGCGGTGCGGGTGGCGCCGCGGGGCCGGCATCTCGCGTTCGAGCCGATCCCCGCGCTGGCGCAGGCGCTGGCGCAGGCGTTCCCTGGCGTGGAGTGCCGCGCCAAGGCGCTGGGGGCGCGCGGGGAGACGGCGCAGTTTCACCACTACACGCGGCTGGACGGCTGGAGCGGTATGCGCGCGCGCCCGGAGATCAGCGAGGAGCGCGGCCGTCCGCAGCGGATCCAGGTAGAGGTCTCCACGCTCGACGCCGAGCTGGGCGACGTGGTGCCGAGCGTGGTGAAGATCGACGTGGAGGGTGCCGAGCTGGGGGTGCTGGAAGGCGCCCGCGCGACCCTGCGCGAGGCGCGGCCGGTGGTGATCTTCGAGCACGTGGCGGATGCCTCGTCGCTGTACGGCGCCTCGCCCGAGGCGCCGTACGAGCTGCTGAGCGAGCTGGGGTATGAGATCTTCACCGCCACTGGCGTGGGGCCGTGCACGCGCACCGAGTTTGCCTCCAACCACATGGTTGTCAACTGGTTGGCGGTTCATGGTCCCAGTGCCCTGCGATAAGCGCGTTGGCGTCGGCTCTCCCCGCCGCCACGGCGGCGCCGACACGCGCGAGGTTGCGAGGGTCGCCGGTGCGCGCCGCCACCGCCAGCGCGCGGCCGGTTGACCCGAGCAGACGCCGGCGGATGGCGCGGTGAACGGGGCGCAGCCGCGGTGAGCGGAGCGTCACCAGCGAAATGGCGGTGTGGGGGCGCAGCAGCTCGATCTGCCGCCGCGGGTTGGCGTGGGTGGCGGAGAGCATGGTCGGCGACACCCGGTACCACCCCAAACGCTCGCCCACATAAACCGCGGGGCGCCCGCCGCGGCAGGCGCCGACGGCGAGCGCGTAGTCCCACGTGTCGCTGCCGGCGCCGATCAGCGCGAGGTCGAGCACGGCGCGGCGCGCGAGCACGAACGAGGAGCCGGCGACGGCCTTGCGCAGGATCGCCGCGCGCTGCAGCTCGGCGCCGGCCAGCGGCCCGGGGCGCAGCGTGGCGCGGCCGTAGCGCTCGCTTTGCGCCGCCGACAGGCGGGGGTCGTGGCGCCCATCGGCGTCCATCACGCCGTGGTCGCAGAACGCCAGGCCGGCGTCGGGGTGGGCGGCGAGCGCGGCGGCGAGGCGCTCCAGGAACGTGGGCTCCCACACGTCGTCGTGGTTGAGCAGCGCGATCAACTCGCATCGCGCCTCCCGGATGCCGTGCGCGACGCTGCCCGCCGGGCCGCGGTTGGCGGCGTGGCGCACGAACCGCACTGGCAGCCCGGGCGGGCAGGGGGTGGCGGGCTGGAGCGGCTGCGGCGAGCAGTCGTCGATCACCACCACCTCGACCGGGGGGGCGGTCTGCTTGTGCACGCTGGCCAACGTTTCACCCAGCATCCGCGGCTGGTTGTAGGCGGGAATCACCACCGAGACTTCCACTGACGTTGGAGGCGCCGGCGCAGGCATCAGCGTGCGGTTGGGGGGAGTGTCGCGCGCAGCGTCATCGTCAAGGCCAGAGGTTAGGGGTGGCAGGCGTCATCGCCCATATTCGAGCGTCAGCAGCCGCGGGTAGTCGGTGGCGACGATTTCGAACGTGGCGGTGCCGCCGCCTTGCGACACCAGCCGCGCCGGCGTGGAAATGTTGCGCAGCGGGTCGTAGGCGCTGACGGTGGGGGCTCCGGGGGGCAGGTTGGCGAGCGTGATACGGAAGGTCTCCTCAGGCAGGTCGAAGCGACGGATGTCGCCGGCGGGCTGGTTGGGTTCGTACAGCGTGAGCAAGTCGCGCGTCATCACGTACACGGGGATCACGAACCGCGTGGGCGAGGATTGGAATGAGAAGACGGCCAGCACGTCGCGGTCGTAGAGGGTGGGGTGGGCGGCGCTGCCGTCGCCCTGGAACTGCGCATGATCGCCGTCTTGGGCGATCGCCAGCAGCCGCAGCTGCCGGGCGCCGCCGCCGGGACCGGGGCCGGCGAAGCGCGCGAGCAGGTTGCGAAAGCCGCCGAGCGTTTCGCCTCCGAGCTGCGCCCCCGGGTAACTTTCCGGATGCGCCTTCAGCGCGGCGAGGAAGCGTTCGCCGATCAGGCTGAGCGCGCCGACGTGGGCGGCGGCGAAGAAGTACTCGCGGGTCATGCCCTTGCCTACCATCGCCACCAGGCTGCGCAGCAGCGCCTTGGCTTGGAAGTGCGCGCGGTCGGCGGCGGTGAGCGTCGCCGCGGGGCCGGTGGCGGGCGCGGTCTCGTCGGGCCCCATCGGCGTGGCCCCGGCGGAAGCGAGGTTGTACTCGGTCATCCACGTCTGCAGCGGCGGGCCGCCGGGTGGGGCCACATTGCGGCCGTGCGGCGCTGCGTAGATCTTGGTGGTGAGGGGCGCGATGTCGCGCACCACCGTCTCCGCTCCGGTGGCGGTGAGCGCGTACTCGGGGAACAGCGACTGAAAGCGCGGGACGAACAGCGGCGTGAATGCCCCCGGCGAGCGGAGCGGGCCGGCGGTGTCACGCGCGCCGAGCGCGTTCACCGGCACGTTGCCAGGCTTGGCGTGGTAGCCGGCGGGGAACTGGATGGCGTTGGCGTACAGATGCTTGCTCAGCGCCGTGAGCCCCACCGGCGCGTCGGCGCCCGTGGGGAACGGGCTTTGGCTGGCGAAACCGTCGCTGATCCCCACCCCCCGGGAGATCCCACCGGCGGGGTTGCGCACGTAGGCGACGGTGGCGCGCAGCAGCGCGCGGACGACTTCGTTGGTGACCCTGCCGGTGTGGCGGGCGGTCTTGCCGCTTTGGTTGGTGCCGGGGCTGTTTTGGCTGGCGGCTTCGCTGCCCGCTTCGTCGCTCGGGTTGGTGCCGGCGGAGTAATACTTTTCGGCGTTCAAAAACTGCGAGCCGAAACCCAGCTCGTTCCACACCTCGAGGTCGTACCCGCCTGGTCCCACCACGCTAGACGCCAGCTTGCAGATGGCGCCCACATACTTGAGCCACCCCTGGAGCGTGGCTTGGAACGCCGGGTTGGGCGCACCGCCGGCGAGCGTGGGGGCGGCGAACGGCGCGTAGCGCAGGGTGCTGCCGCGGTAGGTGCCGGCCGCCAGCGGAACCGGCAGCGGCCGCGAGAGCGTGGCGACGCCGCCGGGGCCGACCTTCGTGACGAGGATGCCGGGGCTGGCTTGGAGGACGAACCCGGTGAGCCCGCCGGCGGCCGCCGCACGGCGGGCGGCGCGCAGCAGGGCGATCCGCGCCCGGCGCTGCGCCGGGGTGAGCGCCGCGCGGGCGGCGGCGCTGAGCTTGGCGGGGAGCGGGGGGCGGTGGGGCGAGTCGCGGAACACGGACGCGTCGAAGCCGCTGCGGCCGGCCACCACCGCGGCGGCGCTGGCGGGGGTGAGCGTGACCGTGGTCGCCCCGGCGGCGGCGGGCGCGGCGAGCGTCAACGCGAGGTGCGTGCTGGGTCCCGGGTTGCCGCTGTTGGCGTTGAGCACGATCAGCGGCCGCAGGTGGAATTCGTGCAACGCCTGCAGCCGCGCCTGCACCCGCGCGGGGGCCGCGAACGCGCCGGGGTTGGCGTAGGAGAGCGAATCCCAGGGGATTTCCACGCGCGCCAGCGTGAACCCGCTTTCGTGCAGCAGTTGCGCCATCGCCCGCTGGCCGGGCCCTTCGACGTTGAAGTTGATGCCGAGCGCGTCGGTAAGCCGCGACGCGGGCCAGGTGTCGAGGTAGGCGCGCCACGGCTGGATCCAGAAGGAGGTGGTGCCGAACGGCAGGCCGGTGAGAAATCGTGGGTCGATCGGGTCGCTCAGCACCGCCGCCGTGGACGAGGCGGCCGTCAGCGAGGCCGACGAGGGGGGCGTCAGCGAGGGGGAGGAGGATAGGGGGGAGGGGGCTGCCGGGTGCGTCCTCCCGCCGGTGAGGAGCGCCACGATCACGACGACGAGCGCGATGGCGGGGATGCCGAGCAGGGCTGTGCGGCGCCACGGGGGCATCGCCGGGATCATAGGTTGGCGACGGATCGGCCGGTGAAGAGGTGTTACGTCCGTGTGAAGCGACCGCCACCGTGCGCCCAATAGGATCCGCTGCGATGCCGCGGATCGATTACCTGAAACGGCGCCGCCGTGCCAACCGGGAGCACGCGCGCGGCCTGCGCGAGATACGGCGTTTGCGCGCCGACGGCGTGGAGATCGGCGAGGGCGCGTGGGTGGCGAGCGGGTCGCGGATCAAGCCGGCCACGGCGATCGCTCATCACGTGCAGATCAACGGCCCCGTTTCGATCCGCGGCGCCGGGCGCGCCACGATCGGTCCGTACTGCGCGATCGGAATGCAATTTTCGATCATCACCTCCAACCACGCCACCAATTTGCCCAACCTGCAAATTCTCCTGAACGAGAGGCTCCGCTTGCCGAGCATGGTGGTGGCCGGCGACGTGCGCATCGGCCCGGGGTGCTGGGTGGGCGATGGGGTGACGGTGCTGCCGGGCGTCACGGTCGGTGCCGGCGCGGTGCTGGCGACCGGCTCGGTGGTGAGCACCGATGTACCGGATTTTGCGATCGTCGGTGGCGTCCCCGCACGGGAGATCCGCCGCCGCTGTGGCGCGGAGGTGGCGACGGTGTTGCTGGCGACCGCTTGGTGGGAGTGGCCGCCGGAGCGGATGGAGCGCAACCGCGAGTTTTTCACCACCGACATCGGCGCCGTGTCGGCGCAGACGCTGCGCGCGGCGATCAGGGAGTAAAGCGCACGCCGCGAGCCGTTACGTGAGCGCGCCGGGCGAGGCGGTGGCGCCGTTCACGGATATTCGACGGTGAGAATCCGCGGGTAGTCGGTGGCGGCGATTTCGATCGTCGCCGTGCTGCCCGAGCGAGACAGCAGGTGCGCCGGCGTGGATTCGTCGCGCAGCGGGTCGTACGCGCCGATGGTGGGCGCGGCGGCGGTTTCGGGGAGGTTGCCGAGCGTGATCCGGAAGGTCTCCTCAGGCAGGTCGAAGCGGTGGATGTCGGTGGCGGGCTGGTTGGGTTCGTAGAGTGTGAGCAGGTCACGCGTCATCACGTACACGGGGATCACAAAACGCGTGGGGGAGGACTGGAAGGGGAGGACGGCCAGCACGTCGCGGTCGTAGAGATCGGGGTGGGCGGCGCTGCCGTCGCCTTCGAACTGCGCGTGGTTGCCTTCCTGGGCGATCGCCGTCAGCTGCAGCTGACGGGCGGCGCCGCCCGGGCCGGGGGCGGGTGGGCTCTTGAACTCCGCCAGCAGGTTGCGCAGCCCGGCCATCGTTTCGCCGCCCAGCGCATCGCCGGGGTAGGCGCTCGGGTCGGCTTCCAGCGCGGAGAAGAATTCTTCGCCCACCAGGCTCATCCCGCCGGCTTTGGCGGCGTAGAAATACTCGCGGGCGATGCCCTTGCCGACGTCGGCCACGAGGCTGCGCAGCGCCACCTTGGCGTGGAAATGCGCCTTGTCGGCGGCCGTCAACGCCGCCCCGGCGCCGCTCGCCGGCGTGGTGCCGTCGGGTTCCATCGCGACCGCTTTGCCGAGTCCGAGGTTGTACTCGGTCACCCACTCCTGCGGCGGGTTGCCTTCGGCCGGTCCCGCTTCGCGGCCGTGGGGAAAGCCGTAGACGTAGTTGGTGAACGGCGCCAAATCGCGCACCAGCGTCTCGGTGTGCGTGCCGGTGAGCGTCACCTCGGGAAACAGCGACTGGTAGGTGGGCACGAAGAAAGGCGTTTCCGAGCCCCGTTCGATGTCGGGTTCGCCGAGCGCGTTGAGTGGCGTGATGTTCTTGAAGGTGTAAGCGGCGGGGTAGGTTTGCAGGCCGGCGTAAGGGTGCTTGCTGAGCGCCGTCAGACCCACGGGCGTGCCGGCCCCGGACGGGAAGGGGCTCTGGCTGGCGAAGCCGTCGGTGACGCCCACCCCCGCGGGTATGCCGTTGGCGGGGTTGCGCACATACGCCACCGTTTCGCGCAGCAGCGCCCTGATCACCGCCTGCGTCACCTGGCCTTTGCTGAGTTCTTCGGGGGCTTCCGCTTCGGCGCCGGCGCCCGAAGAGTATTCCGGTTCGGAGGCGGCTTCCGATTCGCCGCCTGCGGAGCCGCTTCCCGCTGCGTCGTCGTCCGCCGCCGCGTGCCCTTTCGCCGAGTCGCCTTCGGCACCATGTTCGCCACCCGGCGAGTAATAGTGTTCGGCGTTCAAATACTGCGAGCCAAAGCCCAGCTCGTTCCAGATCTCCAGGTCGTACCCTTCCGGACCCACGATGCCGGCCACGAACCGGCACACGGTGTCCACATAGCTCAGCCAGCCCGCCAGCGTTTCCTGGAACTGGGGATTGGGTTGCCCGTCGGGGAGCGTGGGGCGCGTGAACGGCGCGTACTTCAGCGTCGTGCCGGGGTGTGCGCCGACCGCCAGCGCTTGCGGCAGCGGCTCCGACAGCGTGGCGCGGTGGTCGGCGCCCACCGCGGTGATCAGCAGGTCGGGCGAGCCGCCGAACGTGAGGCCGTCGAAGCCCGTCTTCCCGGGCACAATCGCCGCGGCGCTGGCCGGCGTGAGCGCGACCGTCTGCGCCCCGGCCGCCGCGGGGGCGGTGGTTTCGAGCGTGACGTGCTCGGCGGGCCCGGGATCGCCGCTGTTGGCGTTGAGCAGTATCAGCGGCCGCAGCCCGTGCTTGTGCAGCGCTTCCAGCACCGTGCGATAGCCGGCTTCGCCGAGCAGCTTGTTTGGTTCCTCGTAGGCGATCGAGCCCCAGTCGATTTCCCGGCGCGCCAGCGTGAAGCCGCTTTCCTGCAGCAACTGCGCGGTCGCTTCGGCCTTAGTGGGGCCCACGTTGAAGTTGATTCCCAGTGCGTTCGTCAGCCGCGAGGCGGGCCACGTATCGAGGTAGGCCCGCCACGGCTGATCCCAGAACGAGCTGTCGCCAAACGGCAGGTCGGTGAGGAAGCGGGGGTCGATCGGGTCGGTGACCACGCCGTTCGATTCGCCCAGCATGTTGACGCCGCCCGCTTCCTCCGACCCGAAGTCCGACCTCCCGGGAGGCCCCCCGTTCTGCCCCGTCCCCGGCGCGCCCGGGTCGGAGGAGATTTCGGTCTGTCCGTACGAGGGCGCCGAGGGGTTGCTCGCCGCGTGCGATTTGCCGCCGTTGCGCTGGTTGACGCCGAGACCGCCGCCGCCGCGTGGGTTGCCGCCACTGCCGCCGCCATGGGCGCCGCTGCGCGGGTTGCCGGCGCCGTGGCCATGGTGGTTGGAGTCGCCGTGGCCGCCGTGGTTGGGGCCGCGGGCGGGCGTCTGGGTGTGCGCCGAGCCGCGCTTGGCCGAGCGCGTGCCGACACACTCGCGCGCGCCAGCGCCGTGCCGGGTGGAGGCGCGCTTGGGGTGCCCGTGCGCACATCGCGCGTGGGCGGCGCTCGCGTGGGTCCGAGGGGGGTGGGCGGCTGGCGTGAATGTGTGGGTAGCGGGCGTACCCGTGTGTACGGCCGGCGTAGACGCGTGGGCGGCCGGCGTGAACGCAAAGGCGGCCGGCATCGACGCCAACAGGCAGATCGCCGGTGCGGTGGCGCTGCGCAGCAGGGCAAAGCGGGCGGGTCGATGGGGGCGTGTCGGCATTTGCGCAGGAGGGCGGGAGCGATTTCCCTCTGCTCGACCGATCGTCCCTCCCTCCCGGCCGCTTGACCGCGATAGCCCGCGACGGACGTACGTATGCTTCCGCCGGATGTCCGTTCCGGCGCCCAACGACGCCGCCAGCGCGAGTGCTCGCCGCAAGCTCCGGGTGCTGCTCACAACCCCAGACTTCCCGCCGGCGCGGGGAGGCATTCAGGTGCTCGCGCATCGGCTGGCCGCCGGTATGAGCAACTGCGAGACCACCGTCGTCACGCTCGACTCGCCGGGCGCCGCCGCGTTCGACGCCGCCAGCGGCCTCGCCACCCGCCGCGTGCGCACCCGCGGGCGCTCGGGAAGTGCGCACAAGGCGGCACTCAACGCGGCGGTGCTCGCCGAATCGCTGCGCCTGCGCCCCGACGCGATCCTCAGCGCGCACATCCTCACCAGCCCCGCGGCGGCGCTCGCCCACCGGCTGCTGGGCGTGCCGGTGGTGCAGTACTTCTATGCCAACGAGATCCTCGACAAACCGCGGTTGGCCGCGTTCGCCGCGCGCCGCGCCCAGCGCACGATCGCGATCAGCGCCTACACCGCCCAGCTGATGGCGGCGCGGGAGGCGCCGCGCGAGCGCATCAGGCTGGTGGCGCCCGGAGTCGACCTCCCCGCCGGCTCCCCGGCGCACGACCAGGCCGTCGGCGCGGTTCAGCCCAACCCCCCCTCCTCCTCCTCCTCCTCCCCCTCTCCCACCGATCGGACGGCGCCCGCCGCCGACACCTCCCCGCGGCGCCCGACGATCCTGACGATCGCCCGCCTGCGCGACCGTTACAAGGGCCACGACGTGCTGATCGACGCGCTTGCCGCAGCGCGCCCCCAGGTGCCCGATGTCCAGTGGGTGGTGATCGGCGACGGTCCGCGGCGCGGCGAGTTGGAAGCGCTGGCGCGCGCGCGGGGGGTGGCCGATGCGGTGCGCTGGTTGGGCGCCGTCGACGACGCGCAGCGCGATCGCTGGCTGCGACGCGCCGACGTGTTCGCGATGCCCAGCCGCCTGCCCGACAACGGCATCGCCGGCGAGGGCTTCGGGATCGTCTACATGGAAGCCGCCGCGCACGCCGTGCCGGTCGTCGCGGGCAACGTCGCCGGCGCGCTCGACGCGGTCGCCGACGGGCAAAGCGGCCTGCTGGTCGACCCCACCGACGCAACCGCGGTGGCGGACGCGATCGTGCTGCTGCTGCGCGACCCCCAGCTGGCGCGCCGTCTCGGCGACACCGGTGCCGCACGGGCGCAAAGCTTCGCCTGGCCCGCGGTCTGCCGGCAGGTGGAGGCGGTGCTGCTGGAAACGTCGGCGGCGTCGGCCTCCAGCGGCTGAGGGCCAACCCTCGGCGGCTTGACAACGCGGAGCCGCAATGTGGCGCCCGGCGCGATTACAAACTCTTCACAGCGGCAACCCAAGCGGGATATACGGTGCCACACCCACCCCGCGCACCTCGGGTGGATGCCAAGGAGGCAAACGGCCGATGCAACGATCTGGCGGTGGCAACGTGAGCGACACGACCAAAACACGCCGTCGCCGGCGCGCGCTGGTGTGCATGGCCCCGGCGATCGCCGTCGCCCTGCTGCTGGCCGACGGCTCGGTCTCCGCACCCGCCAGTGCCCCCACGCCGCTGGTCCAGCAGGGCGCCAAGCTCACGGGTGCGCTCGACACCGCGCTGCCGGCGGGCGCAGCCGAAACCAAGCAGGAGTTCGGCCGTTCGCTGGCGCTCTCCGCCGACGGCAACACCGCGCTGGTGGGCACCCCGCGCAACGGCGGCGAAGCGGGCGCGGCGCTCGTGCTCGTCCGCAGCGGTTCCACCTGGACGCAGCAGGCGGAGCTCACCAGCGGCCAAACGGGGGTCGACGAAGGCCATTTCGGCCACAACGTGGCGCTCTCCGCCGACGGCAACACCGCGGCGATCAGCGCCCCCACGCTCGACGGCGGCAGCGGCGCCGTGTGGGTGTTCGCCCGCGCCGGATCCACCTGGACGCAGCAGGCCGAGCTCACCGGCGCCGGTGAGCTCGACGTCGGCCACTTCGGCGCCGGGCTGGCGCTGTCGCCCGACGGCAACACACTCGCGGCGGGGGCCCCCAACGACGACCGCAGCGCCGGCGCCGTGTGGATCTTCACGCGCACCGGCTCCACCTGGGCGCCGCAAGGCCCCAAGCTCACCGGCGGCGGCGAGGAGACCGGCGCCGGCCAGTTCGGCCGCGCGCTGGCGCTCTCCGGCGAAGGCAACCTCCTGCTGGTGGGCGCTCCCGCCGACAACTCACTGACGGGCGCGGTGTGGGCATTCGCGCGCTCCGGCACCGACTGGGCGCAGCAGGGCGCGATCCTCGCCGGCGGCGAACAGAGCGGCCCCGCGCACTTCGGCGACAGCGTGGCGCTCTCCACCGACGGCGCCACCGCGCTGGTCGGGGGTCGCCAGGACGGCGCCAAAGCCGGGGCCGCCTGGGTGTTCGCGAGCTCGGATTCCACTTTTGTCCAGCAAGGACCGAAGCTGCTCGCAACCAGCGGCGAGAGCGCCAGCGGCGAACTCGGCTGGAACGTGGCGCTGTCCGCCGACGGCGACACCGCGCTGATCGGCGGCCTGCGCGACAACGGCTACGCCGGCGCCGCGTGGCTGTTCACGCGCAGCGGCGGCAACTGGACGCAGCGGGGCGAAAAGCTGACCGGCGCCGAAGAGCAAGGCAAGGGCTGGTTTGGCTCCAGCGTGGCGCTCTCCGCGGACGGCGCCGACGCGCTGATCGGCGGCGTAGCCGACAACGGCCGCGCCGGCGCCGTGTGGTCGTTCGGCTCGCCCTCCGGAGAAACGCCCGGTGGCGGCTCGCCATCGGGCGGCAACGGCGACTCCTCCGGCGCCGGCATCCCGGGCGGGCAGGCGCAGCCGGCCGCGGCGGGCGCCGCCGGCGCGGGGGCGCCGCCGAAACAGGGGGTGGGCGCCTTCAAAGCCGCCGGCGGCACGGTGGTGCCGGTGGGGCGCTCCTTTCCGGTGCGGGGCCATCGCGCGGCCATCAAGCTGCGCTGCGCCGCCCCGGTCGCCTGTCGCGGGCGGCTGACGCTCGCGCTGGTGCTCCGCGCAAACACCGGCCCGCGCAGATCCCTGCGCACGTCGGTCGCGCCCGGGACAGCAGCCGCGGATGCGACTGTGTCGGGCACCACCGCGCATCGACGGCTCGCCAAGCTCGCCACGATCGCCACCGCCCGCTTTTCGATCCGGCGCGAACGGACCGTCATCGTCAGGCTCTCGCTCCACGCGCTTGGTCGCGTCGCGCTGCGCCTCGCCGGCGGGAGGCTGCCTGTCAGGCTCACGATCGCCGTCTCCGCTCCCGCGCCCGCGCGTGCTCGCGGTTACACCGTTCGGTTGGTGCACCGAATGGTGAAGCATGCATGAAGCGCGGGTGAACAACGGGTGAAAAAAGAGTGAAAGAAATGTGGGCGCCAAGCCCCGGCCCGCCTTCCTTCACTGCTTTGTGACACCATTGCAATGACCGGTGGGCAGGATCGGGCGTCGCACCGCGTGCGGCGCGATAACAGGACGTTTACATTCCGCCGCCGCAGACATCGAACCGGTCGATGTTGATCAATGTTCCCTAGGGACAAACGGAGGATTCAAACGAATGAGATATCTCAGAATGGGGATGGGCCTCGCCGCCGTCCTGTGCGCGCTGGGCGCCGGCGCCACGTCGGCGGTGGCCAGCGAATTTGAAGCCAGCGGCCCCGCGGCCCACGGCGTGAGCGTGTCGAAAAGCGAAGTTTTCAACGTATACCCGATGACCATCACCTGCGCGCGCGCCGAAACCAAAGGCTCGGTGGCGGTCGGCAAGTCGGAAAGCTTCACCGACGAAGTCAAATACACCGCCTGCACCACGTTCGCCGGCCAGGTCAAAGTGACCGTCACGCCCGGCCACTTCGAATACAACGCCAACGGCACCGTGGCGATCACCGAACCGATCAAGATCACCCCCACCGTGCTGTCCTGCCACTACGAAATCCCGGCGCAGGCCAGCTTCACCAAAGAATCCGTGTTCTTTGGCGACGTGACCACGTTCGGCAATAAAAAATTCCCCGAAGGCCAGAAGAAACTGCAGGTCGAAAGCGCCGTCCAGGGGATGGAATACAACGCCGTCGGCTGGCCCTGCACCGGGCCCAAAAGCCCGCCGGAAGTGAAAGAAGGCAAAGAACTCGAAGAAACCGGCAACGAAGGCCGCTTCACCGGCAAGGTCGAAGAAACCGTCACCAACGGCAACTTCACGTGGCTCAAAGAATAGCCCTGGCCACAACGTAAGCGTCCGCGACTGGTCGTCGCGATCGCCTTGGATCGACCACGGCCGCGCCGAGCGCACGCTCGGCGCGGCCGTTTTCCTCGGCAGCGTGCGACCGTGGCCAATCCGTAAGATCGGCAAGTCAACGCAAGCGCTCGCGGCGCCGCCGCCGGGCTCTCCGGTATGAGGGTTCTGTACGTCAACCACACCGCCGAGGTCAGCGGCGCCGAGCATTCGCTGCTGAGCTTGCTCGCCGGGCTGCCCCCCCAGGTGCGCCCGCGCGTCGCCGCCCCGCGCGGGCGGTTGCTGGCGGAGGTGCAGCGCCTCGGCATCCCCACCACGGCGATCGCCGGCACCGCCGGCAGCCTGCGACTGCATCCGCTGCACACGCCGCGCGCGCTCGTCGAGATGGCGCTCGCCGCCGCGCAGGTGCGCCGCGCCGCCCGCACCCACCACGCCGACGTCGTGCACGCCAACTCGATCCGCGCCGGGATCGTGGTGGGGCTGGCGTGGCCGCGGGGGGCGGGTGGGCGGCGCCCCAGCACCGCGCATCGCGAGCCTGCCCCGGCGCGCGTGGCCCACGTCCGCGACTGCCTGCCGCCGGGCCCCGTCAGCGCCGCAACACTGCGCCTGATTGCCGCCACCGCCTCCACCGTGATCGCCAACTCGCGCCACACCGCGCAATCGGTGCGCGCCGCCGCGCCCGGCGCGGCGCTGGAGGTGGTCCACAACCCGCTCGACCTCGCCCGCTGGGACGCCGCGCGGCTCGATCCAGGCGCGGCCCGCCGGCGCCTCGGCGCGGCAGGCGAGCCCACGCTGCTGCTGGGGGTGGTCGCGCAGCTCAGCCCCTGGAAGGGGCACGACACGGCGATCGAGGCGCTGCGGCTGGTGTGCGCGGCCGGCGTCGACGCGCAGTTGCTGCTGATCGGCTCCGCCAAGTTTCGCGCGCGCGCCACCCGCTACGACAACGAGAGCTACGTAGCCAGCCTGCGCGCACAGGTGGCCGCCGCGCGGCTCGACGATCGGGTCTGGTGGCTGGGCGAGCGCGACGACGTGCCGGCGCTGCTCAGCGCGCTCGACATCCTGCTGCTGCCCTCCTGGGAGGAGCCGTTCGGCCGCGCGCTGATCGAGGCGATGGCGCTGGAAGTGCCGGTGATCGCCACCGCCGTCGGCGGCCCGCCCGAGATCCTCACCGACGGATGTGAGGGGCTGCTGGCACCGCCACGCCAGCCGAAGGCGTGGGCGCAGGCGATCGAGGCGCTGGCGAGCGACCCGGAGCGCCGCCGCGCAATGGGCGAGGCGGGTCGCCGGCGGGTGCAGGAGGCGTTCACCACAGCCCGCCACGTGGCCGCGGTGTGCGGGGTGTATGGGCGGGCAGCCGGTCCTTTGCTCTAGCGGCGACGCCGGCGCGTTTTGCGTACCACCGTCGCGCGCAAGCGCACGCGGTTGCTGGCGCCCGACACCTGCCTGCCGTTGCTCACCCGCACCAGCGCGCGGTAGTAGCCGCTGCGGCGGATCGCCAGCGTCGCCCTGAAGCGCGAGAAGCCCGCGGCGGCGGTCCTGACGACGGCGCCGCCCACCCTCACGTAGCGGCCGCCGGGGCCCAGCCACTGGAACACGATCGGAGCGCCCGCCGCGGCAGGCGTGACGGTGCCGCTGAAATGCACCAGCCGTTTGGCGATGCGTGCGCGCAGCTTCACCGCCACCGCCACGTGCACGGTCACCGGTGGGCTGTAGAAGGGGGTTGGTTCGACCGTGCGCACGCGCAGCTCGCTCGTCTGCGCCAACTTCGCCAGCGCAAACGTGAAGCCGCCTTCGGCGTTGGTGGTCTGCGGCGCGCCCACGTCGGCGAAGCCGTTGACGTAAGGGAAGGCGCTTTCCTGCAGCATCACCTGGCGCCCGCCCGCGCCCGTGCCGGTCAGCGTCCCGGTCAGCGACACGGGGCTGCCAAACGTGCTCGTCTTGGTGGCCCCGGTGATCGCCCACCGCAGCGGGATACGCTTGGTGGTGAACGTGTGGTCCTGCCCCGCGATCGTGCCGCCGGCGTTGGCGGCGACGATCCGGTAGTGGTAAGTGGTGCCCGCCGCCAAGCCGGCGATCGGCTGGCTCACCTTCACCGCCACCGTGCCGGTGCCCGCCGCCGCCGCCGGCGTCTGCGAGCCATAGGCGGTGGTGGTGCCGTACTGGAAGTAGCACGTGGTTTCCTGGCCCTCAGGGTTGACCGTGGCGTTGAGCGCCACCGTCGATTCGCCGGTGTGCAGCGCCCCCTCGGTGGAGGCGCGCGGGGGACCCGGCGGTTTGGTTTTGACCGCCGCCTGCGAGGCCGGCGCCAGCGCGGCGCCCGCCAGCGCCAGCGCGAGCGCGACCAGCGCCGCCGTCGGCGAGCGGCGTGAAGACCGGGAAGGGGTCGGCGACCGCCGCGTCGGGGAGATGGTGAATATCGGTCGAAGCATTCTCACAACGCCCCAACACCCGTCTCGACCGGATGGACCGGCTCCGGCGAGAACCGGTAGCCGATCCCGAAGTGCGTGTGGATGTACGCCCAGCCGGGGGCCACCTCGGCCAGCTTGGTGCGCACCTTGCGCACAAACACATCCACCGCTCGGTCACGGTGCTTCATCTCGCCGCCCCACACCTGCTGGTAGATCTCCGCGCGGCGCATCACCCGGTCCTCGCGGGCGGCCAGTGCCTCCAGCACCTGGAACTCGCGCACGGTGAGGCCCACGCGTGTACCCTCCACCAGTGCCTGCATTTCGTCGGGGCGCAACTCCAGGTTGGCGAACGTCCGCGCCGTTTGCCCGTCGGCTCGCGCCCGGGGGTCGGGCACCTGCGGCTGCGCATCCGTCAGCTGCGGCACGAGGGTGTGCATGGCCGGCCAGTCTTTCACGCGCCCATGCGTTCGGGGGGGCGTGTTCACCGAATCGTCACCAGATCGCGCCCGGGCAAAAACGTATGATGGGCCCCCTATGAAAGCGTGCGCTCACTGCGGCGCCTCGCTGGCCGACGACCAGCGCTACTGCTTGGAGTGCGGCGCGCGCCAGGTGCAGGCTCGCAGCCAGTTCCTCAACCGCTTCACGCCCGCGGTCGCCGCCGGTCCGGGGAGCGTCGGCGGGGTCGGCGTCTCCAGCGGGGGCGGCGGGGCTGGAGGGCGCTCTTCGAGCGTCATGGCGATCGCCGGCGTCGGCGTGCTGCTGCTGGCGATGGGCGTCGGCGTGTTGATCGGTCGCGCCGCCGCGCCCAAAACCACCACCACGCCGCCGCAGGTCATTTCGGTCGGCACACCCGCCGGCTCGGGGTCGAGCGCGACCTCGCCGGCGCTCACCACGCCCGCCGAAGCCGCCGGCGGGGCCACCAAAGGAACCGGCTCCGAAACGGGCGCCGGGAACGCGGGCGGCTCCTCGTCGCCCTCGTCCTCCGCATCGCACAAATCCTCCAGCAACCCCACCTCCAAATCAGGCTCCAAAACACCCTCCGGCTCCGCCGGCGAAAATGGCGGCAAAAGCGGTGGCAGCTCGAGCAGCGGCTCCAAATCCAAATCGAGCGCCCCCACCGAAGAAGCCGAGAAGAAGACGCGCAACATCCCCAATGTGGTAACCACCGGCTGATGGGCATTCGCGACTCGCTGCGCGGGCAGCCCCAAGGGGGCTCCCCCTCGCCATCGCCGAACGGCGCCGCCGGCGCTCCGGGGGGCGCCGCATCTGCGGGCGGGGGTCTCTCCGCCGCCGACGCGCGCGCCGGTTTGGAGCGCCGCCGCGACGAGCTGCTGGGACAGGTGGCCGAGCTGCACTGGGACCTCGGCGGCCTCGCCTACGAGATGGCGATCCGCGACCACTTCCGCCTCGACGTGCTGGTGCGCAAGGCGGCGGAACTGCAGGAGCGCGACGCCGAGCTGGGCGAGCTCGAGCGGGTGCTGTCGCTGCGCGGGCCGGTCGACACAGGCACCTGTCCCGGCTGCGGCGCCGTCCACGGCCGCGGCGCGCTCTACTGCTGGCACTGCGGCAAAACGCTGATGGAGCGCGCGCCCAGCGCCGCCGCCGCCGACGGGTCGGCGAGCACACCACCCCGCGAGGAGGAGCATGCCGACGCCCCCACCGCGGTGCTGCGCTGAATGCGGCGCGCCGCTCGCCCACGACCAGCACTACTGCCTGCAGTGCGGCACCCGTAGCGGGCCGCGATCGCCCGCGCTGGAGCGGGTTCTCGCCGAACTGCCGGTGGGGGCCACAGCCGACGTGCAGATGCCGGTTGGGCCCGCAACCGCCCGCCGCGCGCGGGCTGGGCTGCCGGGGCCGCGCGTGGCCGCGGTGCTGGTGCTGGCGATGCTCGGCTTCGGCACCGTGACGGGCGCCGCGGCCTCCAACCCGTCGGGGGCGCTCAATGCGCTGCGCCGCGGGCCGCTCACGCTGCTGGTGCCCCCGCCGCCGGTCACGCACGCGCTCGCCGCCGCGCCGCCGCCCGCCGTGCAAGCGCCCACGCCGGAACCCTCGTCCTCGGCCTCCTCCGAAGAATCCCCCCCCGAAGAATCCAACCCCTCTTCGGGCGAATCGCACAAGCACACGGGCAAGGGCCGCTCCAAGAAGTCGGTCTCGGGAGCCTCCGAAGAAGCGGCCAAGCTGCCGCCGGTGAAGCACGTGTTCTTGATCGTGCTCGCCAACCAGGCCTACGCGCAGACGTTCGGGCCGGCATCGCCGGCGCCCTACATCGCCCACACGCTCGAGCACAAAGGCGAGCTGCTGGTGCGCTTCTACGGGGTCGCGCACGAAGAGCTGGCCGACGAGGTCGCGATGATCAGCGGCCTGGGGCCCACTCCGCAAACGGCCGCCGACTGTCCCGTGTTCACCGACATCATCCCCGGGCAGGCCAACAGCAAGGGGCAATACACCGGCAGTGGCTGCATATATCCCACCGAAGCGCCAACCATCGGCGAACAGCTCGCCTCCAAGGGGCTCACGTGGAAGGTGTACGCCGAAGGGCTGGCCTCCCCCTGCGCCCACCCCGAATTCGGCGTCGCCGACCCGACCGCGCAGGCGCCCGAAGGCGACACCTACGCCACCTTCCGCAACCCCTTCACCTACTTCGACGGGGTGCTGCACTCGCCCGACTGCGCCAAAAACGACCTGCCCATCGGCGGGCTGGCGCACGATCTGAAGAGCGCCAAGCGCACCCCCGCCTTCTCCTACATCGTCCCCGACCTCTGCCACGACGGGCACGCCACGCCGTGCGCGCCAGGGGCGCCCAGCGGGCTGCTGGGCGCCGAACTGTTCCTGCGGCGCGTCGTCCCCGAGATCCTCGCCTCGCCCGCCTACAAGAACAACGGTTTGTTGATCCTCACCACCGATCAGGCGCCCACCACCGGGGAGTACGCCGACTCCAGCTCCTGCTGCGTGCAGCCGCGCTTCCCGGCGCCAGCGTTCCCCGCGGGCGCCGGGGGGGCCGGGTCGAGCGCCGGCGGGGCGAGCGGCGCCGGGGCGGGCACGAGCAGCACGAGTGGCGCCACCACCGGCACGATCACGCCTACGACGACGTCCACCGCGCCGGGCGCGAGCACCACAACCTCCTCCTCCTCCTCCTCCTCCTCCTCCTCCTCTCCCGCCTCGACCGCTCCCACGCCGGCTGCGCCGACCACCACCACCACGCCGGTTGCCACCACGCCGGCCAGCGCGCCGGACGTCAACCTGCCGCCCAGCGGCGGCGGCCAGGTGGGGGCGCTGCTGATCTCGCGCTACGTCAAGCCGGCCACCTTCAACCAGGAACCGTTCAACGACTTCTCGCTGCTGCGCACGCTTGAGAACCTGTTCGCGCTGCCGCCGCTCGGCTACGCCGCCACGCACGGCGTCGGCTCCTTCGAAGCCTCGGTGTTCTCGGCCTGGAGCGGGGCCGAAGCCAACTCGTCGTAGTAGTGTCGCCGGTGCGACGCGGACGCACGGAGGTGCGCGGTGGGGATGACGGCGGTCAAGCGGCGATGGACATGGGCGTGTTCGGCGATTGCGACGGTGGTCGTGGCGGCCGTCGCGTGCGGCGCTGTCACCGTGACGCCGGCCGCGGCTTCCTCGAGCTACGGGAATACCGTCCTCACCTCGGTGGCGTGCACGAGCGCGGGGAGCTGTGTTGCCGTCGGGAACTACTGGGACAACGCTGCCAACCAGCCGCAGGCGATGGTCGTGTCTGAGACCAACGGCGCTTGGGGCGCGGCGCGCGAGCTCACGCTGCCGCGTGGTGCGGCGACCCATGACTCACTCGGTGCGGAGCTGAAGTCGGTGGCGTGCACGAGCGCGGGGGACTGTGTCGCCGTCGGTGCCTATGAACCCAAGGTGGGCGGCGAGGAGGAGGCGATGGTCGCGACCGAGACGCGTGGCACATGGGCGCCGGCGAGTGAGCTCCGGCTGCCTGCGCCTGCGCTTGGCTCCGAACAGAACGCCACGCTCAACTCGGTGACGTGCGCCAGCCCGGGGAGCTGTGTCGCCGTCGGCGGCTACGAGACGCACGGCGGCTACCAGGCGATGGTCGTCGGCGAAACGGCCGGCGTGTGGGGCGCGGCGAGTCCGGTGATGCTGCCCGCGGCGAGCACCGGCCGGGCCGACCTCAACTCGGTGACGTGCACGAGTGCGGGCAACTGTGTGGCGGCCGGTGCGTTTGACGATCCCAACGCCAACTATGAGGCGATCGTGGTCGCCGAGACCAACGGGGTGTGGGGCGCGGCGAGTGAGCTCCAGCTGCCCACGGGTGCCAACACCATCACCAACACGCAAAACGCCGGCCTCGATTCAGTGGCGTGCACCGGCGTCGGCAACTGCGTGGCCGTCGGCTACTACACCGACCTCTACGGCGGCAGCCAAGCCAGCGGTCCGAGCGCAGGTCCCGACAACGCAATGATCGCAAGCGAGGCGGGTGGAGCCTGGAGTCGGGCCAGCCCACTCAGCACCCAGAGTCCCGCGATCCTCGGATCCGTGGCATGCGCCAGTCCGGGGAACTGCGTTGCCGTGGGCTCAGTCGGGCTGCCCTGGAACCTCACGGGCCTGCTCGTCACCGAGACGGGCGGTGTGTGGGGGCAGGCGGGCGCGCTCGGCTCAAGCCT